>Ga0315334_10001960_pt1 | contig 12824 bp, 10 predicted proteins | sample M150034915metaG_FD_205555 | JGI IMG/M metagenome (GOLD analysis project Ga0315334, IMG submission 205555) | Ammonia-oxidizing marine archaeal communities from Monterey Bay, California, United States - M1 500m 34915 | ecosystem: Environmental > Aquatic > Marine > Intertidal zone | place: USA... | reverse complement strand
GACCGCTATGCGGGCGTCATGTCCCTGTTGCATTTCCATGCCATGGCCGTATTGCGGGAGATGGGCCCCAAGGGCCGAGCGCGTTTGGCCCGGATCGAACAAGCCCACGAGGCGCTGCATGAATTCGCCTGAGGTATTGGCCGGGGAGATCATGGGCCGGATTGATCAATTGGCGGCGATCAGCGAAACGCCGGGCGCCCTGACCCGCCGTTACCTCACGGAGGAACACCGCCGCGCCAACCAACTGGTCGGCGAATGGATGAGTGGAGCCGGGATGAACGCGGCCCAGGATGCGGCCGGGAACATGGTCGGCCGCTACGGCGGTGCCAATGACAGCAGCCCGGCGCTGATCATCGGCTCGCATCTGGATACGGTGGTCAACGCCGGAAAATTCGACGGCATGCTGGGCGTGCTGTGCGGCATTGCCTGCGTTCAGGCACTGCGGGACGCCGGCCGGCGCATGGCCTATCCCATCAAGGTCATTGGCTTCGCGGATGAAGAAGGCGTGCGGTTCGGCACCACCTATCTGGGCAGCCGGGCCGTCTGTGGCACGCTTGACCCCGCGACGTTCGACCGGACTGACGCCAACGGCATCACCTATCGCCAGGCATTGTTGGATTTCGGCCTGGATGCGGCGCGGATCGGCCAGGCCGCGCACCGGGCCGGGGAGGTCAGGGCATTCCTGGAGCTGCATATCGAACAAGGCCCGGTGTTGGAGGCCCTGAACCGTCCCGCCGGCGCGGTCACCGCCATCAATGGCCAGACCCGTTTGTCGGTGACCGTTACCGGTGAAGCCGGACATGCGGGAACGGTGCCCATGGCCCTGCGCAAGGATGCCCTCGCCGTGGCGGCGGAAGGTGTTCTGGCGGTTGAAACCGTCTGCGCCCAGGCCGACGACGTGGTCGGAACCGTGGGCATTTTGAGTGCATCGCCCGGCGCCATCAATGTCATACCCGGTGATGTCAATTTCACGGTGGATATCCGCGCCCGGGAGGATGCCGCCCGCCGCGACGCCGTGGCCGCCGCAATCCGGGCCATCCGGGCGGCGGCGGAAAAAAGACACTGTATTGTCCAGGTGACGGTCCTGCACTGGGCGGTCAGCGCGCCCTGTTCCGAGAGCATGATCGCCATCATCGAAAGAGCCATGGCCGCGGCGGGTGTCGAACCCAGCCGCATGCCCAGCGGCGCCGGCCACGACGCCGCCGCAATGGCGGAAATATGCGATGTGGGCATGATTTTTCTGCGCAGCGACGGCGGCATCAGCCATAACCCGGCGGAACGGACCAGCCAGGAAGACATCGCCGCCGGGGTTTCAATCATGTTGAACGTGCTGGACGAAATGGAAGGATGACGCGGGATGACTGACAGGCACCTTGTCGAGACCTGGCTGGACAGCCATCATGATGAACAGATCGCCTTTCTGGCGGCGCTGGTCAAAGTGCCTTCCGACAACCCGCCCGGCGACTGCGCCGCCCATGGCGCCCGCGCCGCTGAATTACTGACCGCCATGGGGTTTGAGGTGGAAAGCCATTCCGTCCCCGAGGCTCTGTGCCGCGCCAACGGCATGATATCCGCCACCAATCTGATGATCCGCCATCGTTTCGGTACCAGCGATGGCGGCCCGGTGATTGCCCTGAACGCTCATGGCGACGTGGTCGCGCCGGGCGAAGGGTGGCGCCATGATCCCTACGGCGCGGAAATTGTCGATGGCTGGATGCATGGCCGGGGCGCGGCCGTGTCGAAGTCCGATTTCGCCACCTATGCCTTTGCCTTGAAGGCCTTGGTGGAGACCGGCGCCAAGTTGGCCGGCAAGGTGGAACTGCATCTGACCCACGACGAGGAGGCCGGCGGCGCCATCGGCCCGAAATGGCTGATCGACGAAGGACTGTCAAAGCCGGACTACGCCATATCCGCTGGCTTTTCCTATGGCGTCATCACCGCGCACAACGGCTGCCTGCATCTGGCCATCGACGTCCATGGCCGGTCCGCCCATGCGGCCAAGCCCGAAACGGGCCACGATGCCATGGAAGCCACCAATAAGGTTCTGACCGCGCTTTATGATCATCGCAGCTTGCTGGCCGAGCGGGTTTCGAAAATCGACGGCATTGGCTCGCCGCAATTGAATGTTGGCTTGATTGAAGGCGGCATCAACACCAACGTTGTGCCGGACCGGGTCAGACTGCGCATTGACCGGCGCATGATCCCCGAGGAAGACGCAGCGGAGGTGGAGGCCGACCTGCGCGCCCTGATTGATCGCGCGGTCCTGAATTCGGACGGCATCACGGTGGCGGTCGAGAGGATCATGCTGGCGGAACCATTGACCGAAGTGGGCGATGTGGACCGCCTGGCGGCGGTGGTGCAAAAACATGCCAGCGCGGTGCTGGGCGAAGACATCCCCCGGGGCGGCGTACCGCTTTATACGGATGCCCGTCACTACACCGCCCACGGCATCCCGACAATCTTATATGGTGCCGGCCCTCGTAGTATCGAGGAAGCCAACGCCCACCGCGCCGACGAGAGGCTGCCGGTGCACCTGCTGCGCGATGCCGCCTTGGTGATCGCGCTGAGCGTTGCCGATATCCTGGCTTGAGCGAGGTTGTTTTATTTAGCGCTTTTTTGAATGGGGAAACTGGTTGATAGTTGTGAAAATACCAAGAAATCGCCGGCTGGCATCAGTCAAAACGGCGGCCAACAGGGTAGGAGCGGAATGATGGGTCGGTTGACCACGCATGTGCTCGATCTAACCACGGGGAAACCGGCGGCGGCGCTGGCGATCGAACTTTGGCGCCATGACGGCGATCATTCGGCGCATTTGAAGACTGTCCAAACAAATGGCGATGGCCGTGCGGATGGGCCGTTGTTGGAAGGCGCGGAGCTGGAATTGGGCACATACGAGCTGCGCTTCATGGCCGGGGATTATCTCAAGCGCCAGGCCACGGATTTACCTGAACCATTATTCCTGGACATGGTTCCCATCCGCTTTGGCGTGGCGGACCCGGCGGCCCATTATCATGTGCCCTTGCTGCTGTCGGCGCATGGCTATTCCACCTACAGGGGCAGCTAGGACATGGCGCGGGGGTCGATAAAATTTCTGCATCGGGGCACGGTTGTTGAACTGTCCCAGGTTGGCGCCAATGAAACCCTGCTGGATTATTTGCGCTTGCGCCGGGATGCCTTCGGCACCAAGGAAGGTTGCGCGGAAGGCGATTGCGGCGCTTGCACCATTGCCCTGGGCAGCCTGCGGGACGGCCAAGTGACTTACCAGCCGATTAATGCCTGCATACAGTTGTTGGGCATGATCGACGGCAAGGAACTTGTTACGGTCGAGGACCTTGGCGGCGGGGCGGGTGATCTGCACCCCGTGCAGGCATCCATGCTGCGCCACCACGGCAGCCAGTGCGGCTTTTGTACGCCGGGCATCGTGATGAGCCTGTTTACCTTGTATCACCAGGACGGCGCGGCGGACCGCGCCGGGGTGAATGACTGCCTGGCCGGCAACCTGTGCCGCTGCACCGGCTATCGGCCGATCGTGGATGCCGGGCGGGAGGCCTGCGCCGGTACCCCGAACGATCAGTTCGCCGCCCGCCGGGCCGAGACTTCCCGGCTGTTGGCGGCCCTGAATGACGGCGAAGATCTGATCGTTCGGGGCAATGGGCAAGGCTTTTTTGCCGCGCCGGCGTCCATGGACAGCCTGGCCGAACTTTATCTGCGCCATCCCGACGCCGTCATCGTCGCCGGCGCCACCGATGTGGGGTTATGGATCACCAAACAGATGCGGGTTCTGCCCAAGGTAATTCATCTTGGCCGGGTCGCGGGGCTGGACCAGGTCCGGGAGACCGCAAAAGTCTGCCATATTGGTGCTGGGGCAACCTATGCCCAGGCGGAGGGCGCCTTGGCCGCCATTGACCCCGATCTGGGCGAGGTTCTGCGCCGTATCGGCGCCAAACAGGTGCGGGCAGCGGGCACCGTGGGGGGCAACATCGCCAACGGCTCACCCATCGGCGATACCCCGCCCGCCTTGATCGCCCTGGACGCCAGGCTGCATCTGCGCCGGGGTGCGGAGGAACGTTCCGTGCCGCTGGAAGACTATTTCATCGACTACGGCAAGCAGGACCGCCGGCCTGGCGAATTTGTCGCCGGCGTACAGGTGCCCCGTTTGGGGGCGGACGAGATTTTCCGCTGTTACAAGATATCCAAGCGTTTTGACCAGGACATATCCGCCGTCCTGGGCGCCTTCAAGTTCAAGCTTGAAGGCAACAACATCGCATCCGCCCGCATCGCCTTTGGCGGCATGGCGGCGACCCCGAAACGGGCGCCTGGGACGGAAGCGGTGCTCAAGGGACTGGCCCTGGGCGATGAGGCGGCCTGGCTGGCGGCGGGGGAAGTTTTGGCCCGGGACTACACGCCCATCGACGATATGCGGGCCAGCGCCGCCTATCGCATGCAAACCGCCCAGGCATTGTTGATCAAGGCCATGCATGAAGCGGGTGGCGCGGCCAGCGCCTCCATGCGGGTGATCGGACAGCGGGTTGGACTGGAGCGGGAGTCGATGGATGTCTGACACACAGCCGCGGCGAACCCATATCCCCGCCCCCGACGTCGATTACGCGGTGGGCAACGCCCTGCCCCACGACAGCGCCGCCTGGCAGATCCAAGGCAATGCCCGCTATATCGACGATATACCCGAACCGGCTAATCTGCTGCACATGGCGCCGGGCCACGCCCCAAATGGCGCCAAGGGCAGGATCGACAAACTTGATCTGGATGCGGTGCGGGCCGCCCCCGGTGTGGCGGCGGTGCTGACGGCAGAGGATATTCCGGGACCGAACGAATGCAGCCCGTCCTTTGGCGGCGATCCCATTTTGGCCCAAGGCGCCATCAATTTTCACGGTCAGGTTATTTTCGCCGTGGTGGCGGAGAGCCACGACCAGGCCCGCCACGCCGCCCGCCTGGCGGATATCGAAGTGGGCGCGGAAGCGCCCGCAGTCTCGGTCGATGACGGGCTGCGGGCCGGCGACATGGTCTTGCCCGACTATCAGTTCCTGACCGGCACGCCGGAGGACGCCATCACCGAAGCCGGGCACCGGGCCAGCGGTATCATTCGTGTCGGCGGCCAGGAACATTTCTATCTGGAAGGTCAGATCGCCCTAGCCCTGCCCGGCGACGGCGGCGAGATGCATGTGCATGCCTCGACCCAGCATCCATCCGAGGTGCAACACCTGGTGGCGGCCATGTTGAAGCTGCCCGAGGCGGCGGTGGTTTGCGAATGCCGGCGCATGGGGGGTGGTTTCGGCGGCAAGGAAAGCCAGGCCTCGCAATGGGCCTGTCTGGCCGCCCTCGGCGCCCACGTCACCGGGCGGGCGGTGAAGATCCGCCTGGACCGTGATGACGATATGATCATGACCGGCAAGCGCCACGACGTTCTGGTCACCTACAACTACGGCCATGACGCCAAGGGGCGCCTGGCGGCGGTGGACGTGGCCTTCGACGCCCGCTGCGGCCATTCCGCCGATCTGTCCCTGGGCGTCTGCGACCGGACACTGTTTCATACCGACAACGCCTATTTTTATCCCCATGCCCGCATACTCAGCCGCCGGGTCCGGACCAACACCGTGTCCAACACCGCCTTCCGCGGCTTTGGCGGGCCGCAAGGCATGCTGTTCGCCGAACGCATGATGGACGAGATCGCCATCCGCCTTGGCCTGGACCCGCTGGATGTGCGCAAACGGAACCTCTATGGCCCGGCCAAGTCAGGGCGGGACGTCACGCCCTATGGCATGAAGGTGGCCGACAATATCGCACCCAGCGTGGTGCGCCGGCTGGAAAAGACCTCGCGCTACCGCCAACGGCGCCGCGCGGTGCGGGCCTTCAACAAGGCCAATCGGTTCCTCAAGAAAGGCATCGCCTTGACGCCGGTGAAATTCGGCATCGCCTTCACCCTGAAACACCTGAACCAGGCCGGCGCCCTGGTGCATGTCTACACCGACGGCTCGGTCCAGGTGAACCATGGCGGCACGGAAATGGGCCAAGGTCTCTACACCAAGGTTGCCCAGGTGGTGGCGGAGGAATTCGGTATCGATTTCGCCCACATACAGATCACCGCGACCAAGACCGACAAAGTGCCCAACACCACGCCCACGGCGGCCTCTTCCGGATCCGACCTGAACGGCATGGCGGCGAAACGGGCGGCGGGTGCCATCAAGGACCGCATGACCAAACTTGCCTGCCAGCTGTACCAGGCCGGCAGGGGAGAAGTGCAATTCGCCAACAACCGGGTGCGGGTGGGCGCGCGGGATATTTCCTTTGCCGAGCTGGCCAAATCCTGCTTCCTGGAACGCGTCTCCCTGTCCGCGACCGGCTATTTCGCGACGCCGAAGATCACCTGGGACCGGGAGACGGCGACCGGGCAGCCATTCCTGTATTTCGCCTATGGCGCCGCCTGTTCCGAGGTCACCATCGATACCCTGACGGGCGAGATGCGGGTGGATAGGGTGGACGTGCTGCACGATGTGGGCAAGTCCCTGAACCCGGCCCTGGACATCGGCCAGATCGAGGGCGGTTTCGTCCAGGGCATGGGCTGGCTGACCACCGAAGAGCTGGTATTTGACGCCGCCGGACGGCTGCTGACCCATGCGCCTTCGACCTACAAAATCCCCACCGCATCGGATGTGCCGGAGGATTTCCGCATTAATCTGTGGCAGTCCAAGGGCAACAAGGAGCCCACCATCTACCGCTCCAAGGCGGTGGGGGAGCCGCCGATCATGCTGGCCATATCGGTGTTCTCGGCCATTACCGACGCGGTTGCCAGCCTGCGTCCCGGCCGGGTACCGCAATTGGACGCGCCGGCGACGCCGGAAGCCATTGCCCGCGCCGTCCAATCCATGCGGGTCGATTGAGCATGGCTGTCTGGTCCACCATATGTGACAGCCTGGCGCGGGGCGACTATTGCGCCATGGTCAGCGTCGTGGCCGCCGCCGGTTCAGCCCCGCGGGAAGTGGGCGCGCGCATGGCGGTTCGACAGGACGGCGGATTCACCGGCACCATCGGCGGCGGCGCCCTGGAATGGCGGGCCATTGCTAATGGCGCGGTGCCGCCCGTGCGCCAGTCCCAGCAGGCCCTTGGCCCCGATCTGGGGCAATGTTGCGGCGGCTCCGTGCGTCTGCTGTTGGAGGTATTCGATCCCGCCCGCTTGACCGAATTACAGGCATTGCGGGAGGCCGAACAAAACGGCACTTTCGCCACTGAAGGCCGGATCGGCGAGATTGAGGTCGCCCGCACCATACTCGCAGACGGCCAACCGCCCGTGCCGGGGCTGCTGTGGGAACAATTTGGCCAACCCAAACAAACCCTGGCGCTGTTCGGCGCCGGCCATGTGGGCCGGGCCCTGGTACTGGCATTGGCACCGTTGAATTTTCACGTGGTCTGGATTGATCCCCGCGCGGCCGCCTTTCCCGCCGTGGTGGCGGGGGACGTGGCCCTGACCCGGACGCCTGATCCCGCCGCCGAACTGGACCGTCTGCCCGATGACGCATTTATCCTGGTGATGACCCATAGCCATGGCCTGGATTTCGACATTGTCAGCGCCGCCCTGACGGCGAAACGATTCGCCTATGTCGGCCTCATTGGCTCAGACACCAAGCGGGCGCGCTTTCGGGGGCGTCTGGCCCAGGCCGGTCTGGGCGACCGCGAAATCGAGACATTGGCTTGTCCCATCGGCATTCCGGGCATCCGGTCCAAGGAGCCGTCCGCCATCGCCGCATCCGTGGTTGCGGGCCTGCTATGCAGGATGGAACAATGCGCCGGTGCGTGGAATGGTACGTCGAACACTGATCGCCAGAATGATCAACCAAATGAACATTAGGGATTGGCGCGCACGGGCGGAGGGCGGCTACCGTGAATGAAACCGGGGCGAACGAAACCAGCAAATATCTTCTCGAGGCGCGCAATATCACCAAGGTGTTCGGTGAATTGCGGGCCAATGACGATGTCACCCTGTCCCTGAAGCCCGGTGAGATCCATGCTCTGTTGGGCGAGAACGGCGCCGGCAAGTCCACTTTGGTGAAGATCATCTATGGCTCGTTGCGGGCCACCTCCGGTCATCTTTTTTGGCGGGGCCGGGCCGTGACCGTGCCCAACCCGGCCGCCGCGCGGGAGTTGGGCATCGGCATGGTGTTCCAGCATTTCTCGCTGTTTGATGCCTTGACCGTGACCCAGAATATCTCTCTGGCCCTGCCCTCCGATGTAGACATCGGCGCCCTCTCCGGACGTATTGAAACGGTTTCCAACGACTACGGCCTGCCCTTGCGGCCCGATGCCCTGGTGGCGGATTTGTCGGTTGGCGAACGGCAACGGATCGAAATCGTCCGTTGTTTGTTACAGGAACCGCGCCTGTTGATCATGGACGAGCCCACCGCCGTGCTGACGCCGCAGGAGGCCGACCAGCTATTCGTCACCCTGGCGCGGTTGGCGTCCGAGGGCTGCGGCGTGCTCTACATCTCTCACCGCCTGGAGGAGGTCCGGCGCATCTGCCACGATGCCACCATTCTGCGCCACGGCAAGCTAGCCGCCCGGGTCGACCCGCAACAGGAAACAGCCGCCTCCCTAGCCACCCTGATGGTGGGCACGGAAGTCGCCGCGGTGAGGACGGACAAGGGCACGGCACCCGGTGCGCCGTTGCTGGAATTGTCTAGTCTGTCCTTGGCCACCGATGACCAATTTGGCGTGTCATTGAAAAATATCAACCTAGCAGTCCGGGCCGGCGAGATCGTTGCCGTCGCCGGCGTCGCGGGCAATGGACAGGGCGAATTTTTTGATGCCCTGTCCGGTGAGTTGACCAGTTCCAACAACGCTACGGTGAAAATCGCCGGCGTCGGTTGCGGGCGCGAGGGCATCACCCAGCGGCGTCGCCGCGATGCCGCCTTTGTGCCCGAGGAGCGGCTGGGCCATGGCGCGGTGCCGAATTTTCCGTTGTCGGAAAACGTTGTGCTGACCCATCACTCGGTGGAAGCGACAAGGCTCGAAACGGGGGATGGAATGGCGGGCAGCGCGGTTGTACGCAACGGCATGATCGACCGCGACGCCGCCAGGTATGTCAACCGTGTGGTCACGGAACTGTTTGATGTGCGCAAGGGCACGCCGGACCCGGAGGCGCAGTCGCTTTCGGGCGGTAATCTGCAGAAATTCGTCGTGGGCCGGGAAATGGCCCTGCAGCCAAGGGTATTGGTGGTCAACCAACCCACCTGGGGCGTCGATGCGGGTGCCGCCGCGCTGATCCGCCAGGCCCTGATCGACCTGGCGCGGGGCGGTTCGGCCGTTTTGGTGATCAGCCAGGATCTGGACGAGATTTTCGAGGTGGCGGACCGCATCGCCGTGATTTCCCGTGGTGAGATGTCTCAGGCCTATCCTTCGGAGGAACTGAGCCTGGAGCGGATCGGCCTGCTCATGGCGGGCGCGCACGAAGCCGTCGCGCGCAATGCCGGCGAGGCGGGCGCGGCATGATCCTAGTCCTGGAAAAACGCAGCCGGCGGTCCCAGGCCATGGTCTGGCTGTCCCCCGTTCTGGCCCTTGGCATTACCGTTGTGATCGGCGGTTTCATCTTCGCCAGCCTAGGGTTGGACCCCTTCAAGGCGTTGTATATCTATTTCATCGACCCCATGACCTCTCTCTGGTCCATCGAAGAATTGATCGTCAAGGCGGCGCCCTTGGTCATGATCGGCGTTGGCCTGGCGATTTGTTACACCGCCAACGTCTGGAATATTGGCGCCGAGGGGCAATTGACCATGGGCGCCCTGTTCGGGTCCGCCATCCCAATCTATTTCACCGATTGGCAGTCGCCCCTGGTGTTGGTTTTGATGTTGGTATTGGGCGCCATCGGCGGGGCCTTGTTCGCGGCCATTCCGGCGCTGTTGAAGAATCGCTTCGGCGCCAACGAGATTCTGACCTCGCTGATGCTGGTCTATGTGGCGCAGCTGATACTGGATTGGGTGATCCGGGGCCCGTGGAAAGATCCCAAGGGCTTTAACTTCCCGCAATCCGTCTCGTTCGAGGGCTGGCAGCTCCTCCCCCTGTTGGGCGAGGGGCGGGTCCATTTGGGCGCTGTATTGGCGCTGATCGCGGCCGTCTTGTTGTGGGTCATGATGGGACGCTCCCTGCGCGGCTTTGAAATCCGGGTGATCGGCAACTCCCCCCGCGCCGGTGCCTTTTCCGGTTTCGCCCAGAAGAAGGTCGTATTGTTCTGCTTCATGCTGTCGGGCGCCCTGGCCGGTTTGGCGGGGATTTGCGAAGTGGCCGGGCCCAGCGGCCAGTTGCAGCCGGTGATCTCGCCCGGCTACGGCTTCACCGCCATTATTGTCGCGTTTTTGGGCCGCTTGAATCCCATCGGCGTGATCTTCGCGGGAATACTTCTCGCCATCAGCTATCTGGGCGGGGAGGCGGCACAGGTGGAGTTGGGGATCTCCGACAAAATGGCGCAGGTCTTTCAGGGCATGTTGCTGTTCCTGATCCTGGCTTGCGAGACGCTGATCCACTACCGCATCAAACTGGCGCCGGGACGCGGCGCGGTGAAGGAGGCATAGGGTTAGAAAATGGGTGCATTGGAAGCTGTCATTCTGACCATCATCACCGCCTCGACCCCGTTGCTGTTGGCGGCCATCGGCGAACTGGTGACCGAGCGTTCCGGGGTTCTGAACCTGGGCGTCGAGGGCATGATGATCATGGGCGCGGTCTGTGGTTTCGCCGCCGCTTATACCACCCATTCGGCCCTGTTGGGGGTGGGCGCGGGACTGCTGGCGGGCGTGGGCATGTCCCTGTTGTTTGCCATTTTGACCCAGACCCTGATGACTAGCCAAGTGGCCACGGGGCTTTCCTTGACCCTGCTGGGCCTGGGTCTGTCGGGCATGATTGGCGAAGGCTTCACCGGCCTTCCGGGCATCAAGCTCGAGGCTCTGAACATTCCCTTCCTGAGCGATATACCTTTCATCGGTCCGGTGATCTTTGGGCATGACATTCTGGTCTATGGCTCGTTGTTCATTGTCGCGGGCGTTGCCTATGTGCTGTTTCGCACCCGCCTTGGCCTGATCATCACCGCCGTTGGCGGCAACCATCATTCGGCCCATGCCCTGGGCTACAACGTACTCCGCGTGCGTTATGGCTGCATCGCCTTTGGCGGCGCCTGCTCCGGGTTGGCGGGAGCTTATCTGTCCCTGGCCTACACGCCGCAATGGATCGAGAACATGAGTTCGGGGCGCGGCTGGATCGCCTTGGCGCTGGTAGTGTTTTCCACCTGGCTGCCCAAGCGGCTGCTGGTGGGGGCCTATCTGTTTGGCACGGTTTGGATCATGGGGCTATATGTGCAGGCGTTGGGGGTGGACATTCCATCACAATTGCTGTCATCCCTGCCCTACCTTGTTACTATCGTGGCGTTGATCATAATTTCCGGCAACAAGACCCTGACCAAGGTCAATACCCCTGCCTGCATTGGGCAGCCGTTCGCGCCCGAGAGGTAGAACCGAGAGCACGACCGTAGAACGATTTTGAAACTGAGAAACTTGTGAGGCAAAAGGAGCACGTAATGAAAAAACTACTTGGTACAGTGGCATTATCCCTGGCGATGACATTCGCCGCGGGCGCCGCAACCGCCGCCGAAAAATTGAAAATCGGCTTTATCTATGTGGGACCAGTCGGCGATCACGGCTGGTCCTATCAACATGACCAGGGCCGCCAGGCAATCGAAAAGGAGCTGGGCGACAAGGTCGAAACCGTGTTCGTGGAAAAAGTCGCCGAAGGCCCCGATGCCGAACGGGCCATCACCCGTCTGGCCCGCCAGGGCGCCGGCCTGATCTTCACCACGTCGTTCGGTTTCATGGACCCCACCCTGAAGGTCGCCAAGCGCTTCCCCAAGGTGAAGTTCGAGCATGCCACGGGCTACAAACGCTCCAAGAACGTTGCCACCTATAACGCGCGCTTCTACGAAGGCCGTTACATCATCGGTCAGATCGCCGCAAAAATGTCCAAGTCCGGCGTCGCCGGCTATATCGCCTCCTTCCCCATTCCGGAAGTGGTGATGGGCATTAATTCATTCATCCTGGGCGCCCAGACCATCAACCCAAACTTCAAGCTGAAGGTCATCTGGGTCAATTCCTGGTTCGATCCTGGCAAGGAAGCGGACGCGGCCAAGGTGCTGATCGGCCAGGGCGCCGACATCATCACCCAGCACACGGACAGCACGGCGCCGTTGCAGATTGCCGCCGACAAGGGCGCCCTGGGTTTCGGCCAGGCTTCCAACATGATCAAGTTCGCGCCGAAGGCTCAGCTGACTTCCATCGTCGATAACTGGGCGCCTTATTATGTGCGCCGCGCCAAGGAGGTGTTGGCCGGCACCTGGAAGGCGTCGGATGCCTGGGACGGCTTGGCCCAGGGCACCGTGGAGATGGCGCCCTATACCAACATGCCGGCCGATGTGGCGGCCATGGCCATGAAGACCGAGGCCGCGATTACCTCCGGCAAACTGCATCCCTTCACCGGGCCGTTGTACAAACAGGACGGCTCCATGGCCCTGGCCGCCGGCAAGGTTATTGACGACGGCGCCTTGGCGGGCATGAACTGGTACGTCAAGGGCATCGACGGCAAGTTGCCGAACTAACGCTGTCCATGCCGCGCTGGTCCACAGGAAAAATGTGGACCGGCCGGCATGACCTGCTGGAGTAATCCCCATGCTTGCCTTCGCCGCCGACTGGGTCAATCTGCTGATCCGCTGGGGGCATATGATCGCCGGCATCGGCTGGATCGGCACCTCGTTCTATTTCATCGCCCTGGATCTCTCCCTG
>Ga0315334_10001957_pt1 | contig 12840 bp, 8 predicted proteins | sample M150034915metaG_FD_205555 | JGI IMG/M metagenome (GOLD analysis project Ga0315334, IMG submission 205555) | Ammonia-oxidizing marine archaeal communities from Monterey Bay, California, United States - M1 500m 34915 | ecosystem: Environmental > Aquatic > Marine > Intertidal zone | place: USA... | reverse complement strand
GCCGAGGGAATCCGTGCAGCCATGTTGCGGACCACGCCTATTCAACCCACCGGAACATCCCCGGAATGAATGAACGACTTGCCTCAAGACACATCGTCCTGTTGGGGATCGGCCACACCAACGCGCACGTCCTCCGTATGTATGCCATGCGAGGTTTGCCGGACACTGCGCTAACCTGCATTTCCGACCATCATGTTTCGGCATACTCTGGCATGCTTCCAGCGGTGCTGGCTGGACAGTTGCCCAAGACGGCCATGGAAATTGATCTGGTCAAACTGTGCGCCTCGGTCGGAGCCAGGCTGATCACCCAACGCGTCTCCGGTCTCGACCCAACCAAACGTCAGATCCACTTTGAGTATCGTCCGCCGATGGATTACGACCTGTTATCCATTGGCGTCGGCTCAACCGCAGTGCGAAACGCCGTCAGTGTGACCAGCAAATCCGTGGTCGAACTCAAACCCATGCAGTCTTTTCTTGAACGACTGCAAACCGTCGTATCCCAACTGAAAGAAAAGGTCGGTGATCGCTCGCTGCGTGTTGCGGTTGCTGGCAGCGGTGCGGCGGGGTTGGAAATCGCATTTTGTTTGCCCGCGTTCATTAAGAAGCATTGGTCTGGCAATTTTTCAATCACGTTGGTCACGCGAAGCAAGAATATTCTTGAAGGATCGCGAACTCGCACACGGCAGATGGCGCTGAATGAATTTCAGCATCGCAACGTTAAGGTTGTCACCGCTGCCACCGTTGATTCACTTGAAGAGGGACGCATCACATTCAGCAATGGTGAAACCCTCGACGCTGACGTCGTGATCTGGTCCACCGGTGCAGCACCACCACCCATCCTCAGCCAACTTGGGTTGGCAACAGACGCCAACGGGTTCCTGCTGACCCGTCCGACCCTGCAGTCGGTCACGAACCCACATGTATTCGCCGTCGGTGACACAGGAACGCTCGAAACGCAACCAACCCCCAAGGCAGGGGTCTACGCAGTCCGTCAGGGACCCATTCTCTGGAAGAATCTGCAACGATCATTGGCGGGGGAACCCCTGAAACCGTATCGTCCGCAACACAATTTCATGCAGTTGCTCAATCTCGGTGATGGAACCGCCATCGGTCAATGGAAATCCTTGACCTTTTCAGGACGCTGGGTCATGCGTCTAAAACATTCCATCGACACTGCTTTCATGGACAAGTTTCAAGCTGAACCGATGCTTGATGAAGAAGATCCCATGCAATGCCGCGGTTGCGGATGCAAAGTGGGCGCCGACCTTCTAGCCTCGGCCTTGCCAGCGGCCGGCAATATCAAGTTTGATGACGCGGCAGAAATTGGTCGTACCGAAGAACATAAGATCGTCGCATCCACAGATTTCTTCACGAGTCCCTTCGTGGACCCTTTTCTGACAGGGCGCGTCGCAGCGCTTCATGCCGCCAGCGACATCGTCGCCAGCGGCGCCGAGGCAAAGTATGCTCTCTCGAACGTCGTGATTCCAATGGGTCCCCCGGGGCCCCAGCAGGCTGTCCTCAGAGAGCTGCTTGCCGGCGCAAAATGCGAATTTGACGCGATGGATGCTGCGATCGTTGGCGGTCATACCATCGAGGGACCGCGATTGGAAATTGGGTTCACCGTGATCGGTAACACCATGGGCGAAAACCTGCTTGAAAAACGGAACCTTCAAGTCGGCGATGGCTTGTATGTGACGAAACCCATCGGCATCGGAGTGTTGCTGGCTGCCCACATGCGGAGTCGCTGCTCTGCCGAAGACTACGGGCAGCTCGTCGACGCAATGCTGGAACGGCAACATGCGTATGCAAGACTTGCAATTCAATCTGGCATAATCGCAGGTACTGACATCACAGGCTTTGGATTGGCAGGGCATCTGTTGGAAATGCTCGACGCCAGTCAGACGGGGGCTTGCCTGCAGTTGGACCGGATCCCTGTTTTGCCAGGTGCCTGCGATGCCATCGCCGGCGGTATCCAGAGCAGCTTGGCTCCCAGCAATCGTATGGCCGCAGTCAAGATTCAAGCCACGCCGGACATCCGACGCCACCCCACCTTCGATCTGCTGTTTGACCCGCAAACCTGCGGCGGTTTGTTGCTCGGTATCGCCGACGAGCAAATGCAAAGCCTCGAATTGAAAATTGCAGACTCGGGATTTCGCCCCCTAGTCCGGATCGGAACGGTGACTGCGTCCAACGCCATCCAGCAACCACTGTTGGTCGACTCACTGGACAAGTCACTGGTTAACGATCATCCGTCCAGCAAGTGATGCTCTTACTTGGTGACCCACTCTGAAGTGTCTGGTTCGCTGCCATCACGATTCACTTCCTTGATGCCCCGAATGAGTTGGTAGGGAAGCTGAAATACGCCCACTGCGATCAAGCCAATCATGCCGCCAAAAGCCACCCTACCTGTGCGGCCAGGATCCAACAGAAAAACGATCGTGAGAGTCACTCCAAATAGAAACAGCAAGGTTTTGAATTCGGTTGGGCCAAAGCGTGCCAGCGTGAACTCGCCCACCAACTTCGCCTTGATGTTAGTGAGATTGGCTAGTGCCAGCAAACAAACCACCGCAACCAATGCCAGATCCAACCTTTCGACGGCATACCCGATTCCGATCAGCCAGTAAGTGAATGAAATGGGATCCGTAAAATGATCCAGCAACTCACCACCATTACGACATTGACCGCTAGCTCGCGCGTGGGTGCCATCGATGCAATCTGCAGTGTGGTTTCCAACGATACCGAAAGCTGCCAGCAAACCGGCCCACCAATATTGAGTCGCTAACGCGAACCCGATTCCACCGACCACGGCAAATCCGTGGCCAATCAAAACGATGCCCTCCGGTGGAAACCATTTTGGAATATGGAATTTCGGGTACAGCGACTTGAGAACTGGACCAATCCACGGATCAAGAACGCTATGCGAGACTCGCTTGGACATCGTCATCTCCATCTCGAACTGCCGATCAACACATCCTCAAAAACCAAGAGCCCACACAAGACAACTGCAACTGCGAAAATCACCGCATTGTCTTGAAAGCCAAACCTTGCGATGCTTCATTCGTAATCGAATACCGGCAAAAGGCAGCCTTGGCACGAGCAGGTCGAAGGCAAAGCGACACTACCTCAAATAGCCATCCAGCCAGCCTCTCGCACCTTGGGGAGCGACATCATCAGCGATATCATTTCCGTCCGCGAGTTGAAAAGTGACGGCGAGTGGAAAGCGCCCTTCAGGAGCGTTTCTGGTGTAGGTACCCTCACCAAAAAACTCGCCCAAGGCAACAAGCTCAAATTGCTTTACCTTGCCAGATTCAGACAGAACTCGGCCGCGCAAACTGGCTTCGTAGCCACGTTTACCATCTTCTGTTTCAAGACGGACTGTGCCCGTGAGCACACCATCTTTGAGGTTGAGGTTCATCTTTCGGATTTCGTTTTTCTTCCACATGGGTGGCTCGCCCCGTGTGTTGTCCACCAAGTGGAAGCGGGCTAGCCGGTGCTGCAAACTGGTCGGCACCCGACCTGCGCCAAGAGCTTCGTGTTCTGCCGAAGTAATCCATAGATTGTCGCGAGAAATTGCGTTCTGGAACAGCTCACGACTGGGGATTTTGGCCGGTTCATAGCCCCCCAGCACTTTGGCGTGAACGCGTACAACAAGCCCGTTTTCCGGCGGTCGAAGGGTATATCGGGCGTCCTTCTTCTGAGTCCCCGCCCTGTCAACTTCAGCTTTCAACTTGGCATGATCAAAGGGATAGGCGCCCAAGTCATATTCACGAAGACGTTCCTTCATCAAACGCAATAACTTTTGAGGGTCGCGATTGTTGTTGTATAGCAGCAGTTCTCCACTCGCAGTGGCGATATAGAATCCCTGCGTGGTCGACTGAAAGTTGCTCCGTGGACCTTGTCCTGCGATCTGACGATACAGCAGTCCCTCTTCATCCTTCTGCCGTCTCTGGCAGGCCTGATCAATGGCAACGGGAACGAAACGTGTCTTCAGCAGTTGTACGATTTCTGGTTGGGCGAAGGTCGACGCACGGTCGATGACACCGTTGTTTCACGTACAGCCAAGTGGGTGCCCGTCCATGGCCCAGATAAAGATCGGCTTGTCCTGCTGCAATGCTTCCCGGCGTGCATCAAGCACCGATAATTTCCATGGGATGGTACGCCAAACCGCGTCTTCACCCGGTTGCAGTTGAGTCAACAAATCCTTGCATCTCTGATCAGAAAGCTCTTCAGCGGGCACCCCATGCAGAGACGCCCACCCAACCAGCAGGCCAAACACCAGAATCAGACGTGTCATGAATCAACTTCCACTTTTAGAATGAAGTAACTGCCTGCACTTTTCAAAGAGTACAAGGAAGGCGACCTACAGCTTAGCAGTCATGTGTAGCACAGTCATCTCAACAGGGTCGCCTGCCACGCGGAACCACCGACTGCACAGCAGTACACCATGCAGTGGCAGGCAATTAACACTCCAAGCCCCAATCAAGAATCCTGCACAATACGACCTGTCATGCAACGCAGTAAAAAAGGCTGGTGGAGTCTATTGACTCCACCAGCCCATCATCTGACTAACAAAACTGATTCGGCAACGGAGCCTAGACTTCCCAACCTTTGCGGTAATCACGATGAACGAACTCGTTCACCTCGGGGACGTTCGGACTGGTCAATGTTTTCGGATCCCACTCGATCCGTTGACCTTCGCCGGCACGCATGGCGAGGTTACCAACCAAAATCGTTTCGGTGAGCCGCCCGGCATAGCCGAAGTTCGACATCGTTCCTGGTTCGTAGTCACCTTTGATGGTGCTGACAAACTCCCATTTCTGACGTTGGTCTCCACCACCTTTGAACGGAATACGCGGCAAGGTCTGTTCAGGCTTTTTGAAGTCCTTGTAGTTGTCTTCCGGCAACAGGTAGTACTTTGAACCGTAATCGTCAGGGGAGAAGAGCAAACCCTTGCTACCCACCACAACCGCACCGCTGGTTTTGCGGTTCGGGTTCTTCTTCTGCTCCGCGATCCGCTTTTGGAACGATGCTGGCAGTTGCGAAATGATGTCGTCGCCCGGAAGGTTACCGCCGTCGTACCAGTAGAACTTGCACGGTGCCAAACCTTCACGCTCAGGAAACTCAAACATCAAGGACGAACTTCCAGGGAAGGTCTCACCCTCAAACAAACCTGGGTTCTTGACTGCGGTCACCGCGACGGGATCCCACAATTTCAAAGCCATGACAGGCATGTTCGTGGTATGGCAAGCCATATCACCCAGAGCTCCCGTGCCAAAATCGACCCAACCACGCCACTTGAAGGAATGGTAGACGCCCTTCTTGAAGGGTCGCATCGGAGCAGGTCCGATCCAACCGTCCCAGTTAAGAGATTCCGGAACCGGGTCAGCACCCGCAGGTCGTCCAATCCCCTGTGGCCACACTGGCCGATTGGACCAGATGTGAACGGATTCGACATCGCCAATGGCACCACTGCGGATGACTTCGACGGCTTCGCGAAGACCATTCTCAGAAGTTCCCTGATTGCCCATTTGCGTGACCACACCCATTTTCTCGGCAGTCTCACGCATCGTGCGAGCCTCACCAATCGACCAGGTCAGTGGCTTCTGGCAGTAAACGTGCTTCTTCATCCGCATTGCTCGTACTGCTGCAGCGGCATGGCAATGGTCGGGTGTGCTGACCGTGACGATATCGACCTTGTCACCTAGGTTTTCCAGCATTTCCCGGAAGTCCTGAAATTGCTTCGCGTCCGGGAACTCTCGTCCCTTTTTTGTCAGCGTATTTCCGTCAACATCGCACAGACCAACAATCGACACGCCATTCTCACTGATGTGGCTGGTGTCACTACCGCCCTTGCCGCCAACCCCTACGCATGCTGCGGCGGGAGCCTGCAATGCTGACGTCTGAGCCATCAGATTCGGGCTTGTTCCGGCCCAATACCCAACCCCTGCCGTCAGCGCGGCGGACTGGCCGATGAACTTTCGTCTTGTGCTCTTTCTGCTCATGAATATCCCTCAAGGGTGAAATTGATGGACCTAATCAGTCCGTAGTTGCGTTTTTGAGTGCTCCCACACCATAACAAAGGGAGCCGTTTCTAACAATCATTTTGATTGATTTGGGCGGTCCCTGATTCGTTGCCAGCACCGCCGTAAACGTCTACCCTGTCTGCTGGCCAAAGCACAGCGTTGAGCTGATCCCGCCGACACCGCCACAAACCGCTACAAACCGTTACAAACCGCGTCCGCAACCGTCAAAGGTTGCATTTTCTCGACCCGGTGTTGCGCTCCGACGCAAATCCACCTTTGAAAAACTACCGACCCATGCAAAACAACTGCTTTTATCACATCTCCGCCAGTCTCTGTCTGATCGCTGGAGTCGTGCTCAGCGGATGTGATCGCGGATCCTCGCCCACCGATCCAAGTAGCACTGCGACGGGTCCCAATTCTGCAGATACATTAAACGAGCGGATCCTCAAAACTTCCCTGCCAGCAGATGACTCTGATAAGGTCGCCGCGTTAGAGAAAGCGGGATTCAGTCTAACGCGGAATACCGATGGCGTCGTAACAGCCTTCTCCATCGTCTCTGATGAACCGATCAGCGATGCTCTTCCTCATCTGTCCGGAGTCCCCAACGCGCAGCAAGCGCTTTTTTCGGGTCCAGGCGTGACCGATGCCGGGATGGAGGCATTGGCCTCTCTTCGATCTCTAAAACGAATTGACTTTTCCAATTCGGCGATCAGCGACCCAACCCTCGAGGCTCTCAGCGATCTGCCCGATCTGGAAGTTCTATTCCTGCGTCGTACCGGCGTCAGTGACGAGGGGATGTCGAACCTGAAGAACCTCCAGAAATTGAGGGCCATCGACCTCCGAAATACAAACGTAGGGGATGACGGTCTGAAGTTTCTCGCCAGTCTAAAGCGACTCGCTGACATTCAAGTCGAAAAAGCGAATGTCAACGACGCCGGGATCGCACACATCGCAGGCCTACCGCTCAAGTCACTCAATGCCAATTACTGTACTACCATCAGTGATGCGGCGCTGAAGTCGTTAGCGAACACAACGACTCTTGAATCGCTGCAACTGGATTACACCAAACTGACAGATCAAGGAATGGCAGCAGTAGCCAATTTCACGAACCTGAAGCGACTGCGTATCCGTGGCACCGATGTGACCGGTGAGGGTCTCAAATACATTCAACAACTAAACGAACTTGCACGTCTTGAATTGCGAGACTCATCGCTCAACGATGCTGGCATGGCGATCATCGCCACCCTGCCCAAGATGAACTATCTGGACATCAGCGAATGCCGCCTCGTCTCGCCCGAAGGCATGAAGCAGATTGGCAAAATGACCAACCTGGATGTATTGACCCTTTGGGAAACAAAGCTGAACGACGAAGCCCTTAATGAGTATGGTGGACTCACCAAATTGAGAGCTTTGAATCTGAAGGCGACATCTATCTCTGACGAGTCGATTGACACCTTGATGAAATTGGTAAACCTTGAGGACTTGACCGTCGCCGGAACTCTGTTGACAGATGACAGTTTCCGAAAGTTGGGAACACTCCCCAATCTCAAAAAGATGAACGTCGCCAACACCAGCATTGGTTTCGACGTCATCGATGAGCTTGCCGAGTCGAATGAAGGACTCGAAATCATCGAATTCGAGAACTGATCGACCTTGACCAAACATCGTCCATGCAGCAACGTTGACTGCTCGACTTCGCCTGGGCAACGCAGCCTGCCTGCTGGGACCAGTCCCTGGATTTTGCAAGCAAGTGCCGCCCGAATCAACATGAACCGGGCGTCACTCCTGCCGCGACGACACTGCAACGCCTCCGATCTCGGCGCCGTGCATTCCCACAACTCCGGACATGGGCACCTGCCTCTGCAACGGGACCACGGCTGGCTACTTGACCACCAGATTAACCAAGCGGCCAGGCACCACGATCTGTTTGATAATCGTCTTGCCCTCCAGCAGCGACAGCACCTTTGGGTCCTCCAGAGCCGTTTGCAACAGAACTTCCTTGCTGACATCGGGTGCGACCTGAATCTTTACTTTAACCTTGCCATTGAATTGAACAGGCACCTCGATACTTGATTCAACCAGAGCTTCTTTTTCCCACTGCGGCCAGGGCTGTTTGGCGATCGATTCCATTCCACCCATCAATTGCCACAATTCTTCAGCGATATGTGGAGCATAGGGACTGAGCAGAACCAGAAACTGCTGCATCGCTTCTTTGGGACGACAGTCAGCTCGGGTAAAGAAGTTGGTGAATTCCATCATTCGAGCGATGGCCGTATTGAAACTCATCGACTCGGTGTCTTCGGTGACCTTTTTGATTGTCGCATGCAACATGCGATTCTGATCAGCATCGCATGCCTGATCCGACAAGGCAGCGGCAAGCACGAGTTCATCAGCCTTTGCGTCAACCATCATCCGCCAAACGCGGTCCAGAAAATTGCGGACACCGCCCACCCCGTTCATCGCCCAGGGTTTGGTGGCTTCGAGTGGTCCCATGAACATTTCATACAACCGTAGCGAATCTGCGCCATACTCGCGTACCACTTCGTCGGGGTTGACGACGTTACCGCGGCTCTTGGACATTTTGAAGGCACGGCTGTCCACACGGATTCCGGGGTCGTTCTTGAGCACAAAGCTTTCCCCCTTTTTTTCCACCACATCCTCACTGAGTGTGGACGACTTGACGATACTTCCGTCGGGTCCAATCCGATCCCCTTCTGCGTTCCGCTTGACCTGATTACTCGAGACAGGTTGCCCCGCCTGATTGACGTATCCGCTGAACTCGACTCCGCCAAGAATCATTCCCTGATTGACCAACTTGCCAAACGGTTCGGGACAACTAACATGCCCCCGGTCGTAAAGCACTTTGTGCCAAAACCGTGAATAAAGCAGGTGCAGCACTGCGTGCTCGGCACCCCCCACATAAAGATCCACGGGCATCCACGCCTGTTCCTTGCCTGGATCGACCAAGGCCTGATCATTCTTGGGATCAATGTAGCGAAGGTAATACCAGCAGGATCCGGCCCATTGTGGCATGGTGTTGGTTTCACGCCGATAACGCTTTCCATCCAGCGTGACGTACAGCCAGTCGTCATCCGCTTTGGCCAACGGAGGTTCGGGTCGACCATGCGGCTTAAAATCTTCCAACTCAGGCAAGCAAACCGGCAGATCACGGTCCGGCACAGCACGCTTCACCCCGGTCAGATTGCCATCGCCATCGACCTCGTGCAGAATCGGAAAAGGCTCGCCCCAGAATCGCTGTCGCGAAAACAGCCAGTCGCGCAATTTGTAGTTCACCGCCTCTGAACCAACGCCCTGTTCGCAAAGCATCCCGATCACGGCAGCTTTGACGGCGTTGGTTTCCTGACCATCGAAGGCGTCACTATTGATTGCATTTCCCTGACCGGCAAAGCACCCCTCGCCAGCCATGATCTGATCTCGCTGGGGATGATCGGCCGGAGGATCCACCACTGGGATCACCACCAAACCAAACTGTTTCGCGAACTCGAAATCACGTTCGTCATGCGCAGGAACGGCCATGATCGCACCGGTTCCATATCCGGCCAGCACGTAGTCCGCCACCCAAATCGGAATCGGTTTGCCGTTGACGGGATTGGTCGCGTGACTGCCCGTGAAGACGCCCGTCTTGTCCCGGTCCCCATCGGCACGCTCCCGGTCGCTCTTGAACGATGCTTTTTCGCAGTACTCCCTTACCGCCTCAGACTGCGTTTGAGTCGTCAGTTGTTCCAACAAGGTGTGCTCAGGTGACACCACCATATAGGTCGCTCCAAACAGCGTGTCGGGTCGGGTCGTATAGACCCTCAGCGCCTGACCGTTCTGTTCTGACGGGAACCCGCTGTTACGGCGGTCTTCAGCCCACGCTGCACCGGCAGCCTTATCACCGACAAAGAAATCAACCTCCGCCCCCGTGCTGCGTCCGATCCAGTCCTGTTGCAGTTTTTTGATCCCAAACGGCCAATCAACGTTTTCCAAACCGTCCAGTAAACGGTCCGCATAGGAAGTGATCCGGAGCATCCACTGACGCAGTGGGATTCTCTTGACGGGGTGATCCCCACGCTCACTCTTACCATCCTGTACTTCTTCGTTGGCCAAGACCGTTCCAAGTGCCGGACACCAATTCACCAACGCGTCATCTTGATAAGCCAAACGCTGAGCATCTTGATACCTTCCGATCGCTGACTGTCCCTCAGTCGCAATTTCAGGTGGTATGGGCAATTCAGCGATGGGACGTCCTTTTTGCGTCTCCGCGTCAAACCATGTGTCGTACAGAACCAGAAAGATCCACTGCGTCCAGCGGAAATAGTCCTCGTCGGTGGTGGCAACCATCCGATCCCAGTCGTAACTGAAACCCAGCATCTTTAATTGCCGAGTAAAATTATCAATATTGCGCTGGGTCTGAACTCTGGGATGCTCGCCCGTCTTGATCGCATGTTCTTCGGCTGGCAAGCCAAACGCATCGAACCCCATCGGGTGCAACACACTCTCGCCCTGGCATCGTGCAAACCGGGCAACGATGTCGGTTGCCGTGTAGCCTTCAGGGTGTCCCACATGCAGACCATCCCCGCTGGGATAGGGGAACATGTCCAGAATGTAACGTTTCTTCTGCCCAGGATTCTCTGGCGTTCTGAACGTTTGATTCTCATCCCAGTAGGCCTGCCAGCGGGGTTCTATTTCAGACGGATTGTATCGAGGCATAGCTGAATGACGCGGGTAGGAGAAACAAACAGGAAACAAGATTCTAGATAGTCAGCGGTAGACGAAAACCCGTGGCAGGAATACGAAAACCCGTGGCAGGAATAGCGTTTGCCGGAAACGATGTAACCAAACTTTCACGCAGCTTGTGTTTCCTTCGTCCTGATAGGACCAGCCGGCAGACTCCGCCCCAAACAACGGCTCTGGCATCCCGCAGTTCGCGGCATCACGCTGTAAAACACCCAAACTAGCCAGCCACCTGCTGCCTTTTGTTGCCCGCCCCAACTATTCTCCGCAGGAAGTCTGTCCTGCCTGAGAATCCCGTCCTGCCTGAGAATCCCGTCCTGCCTGAGAATCCCGCCCTGCCTGAGAGACAACGCGGTTGCAGAGACAGGCCTGGAAATAGGCGATCGCCAGCTACAGGCGAACCCCAACCGCTACAGCGGTTTGACTCTGATCCGACGATATTCAAGTTGTCCGCGATCCCCTTCCAAGCCGATTGGACCAGATGCCGGCACCTGCAACGCTTCTTCGATCACCTCGCCATTGCAAGTGCAATGAGCAACTGAATCCTTGACCGTGACCACCAATTCGTTCCAATCTCCGGCCCGATAGTGCTGCAGATTTTTGTAGGGCCCTGCAAGAGGGAAATCGCGACATTGCAGTTGTGGTCCTCGAATGAACACTCCGCTGTCGGCATTGGGTGTGGCCCGGAATTCCAGCTTCAGCTGAAAATCTCCATCAAATTCTTTGGTGGTCCATAGTTGTTGGATCGCCCTGCCCTCTGCAGGCGTGGTAACTACCAAGCGGCCATGGACCGCAACGTAGCGGCCATCGGGCGTACTTTGCTTGCCGTCAAAGGAAACGGGTTCATCGACCAACGGCCATGCTGGTGCATTTTCAGGATTTCGGCCCAACCAGCGTTCACGGCTCTTTCGCATTTTGTCGGTCGTTCTAAGGTAGCCCCATCCTGTCAGATCCTTCCCGTTGAACAAAGACGTGAACCCTGGCTCCAACTCAGCTGATGGCATTGTGGTATCGACAAAACCATGAGTCGCAAGGACGGGCCAAATCGCTGCCAACCATTTTTCGTACCCTAGCCGGTTCGGATGCAGCAGGTCGGGGAACTCTTTTTTCTTGGCATCGCCGTTCTCATCAGCAAAGAGCGTCCAGGTGTCGACAACCGTGACCTGTGGATCCCCTTTCACTGCGGCTGCCAGCAATCCATTGAGCTGCTGGATCTGATCACTTGGGCGACTCTTTGATGCACTACTGGGAAAGACCAGGCATAACACGATCGGCATTTCACTGTTGTGCTTTTTCAAATCCCGGATGATCAGTTTCACATTGGCAGCAATCGTCTTGGGTTCAGCATGCTCTTCCAGATCGTTAGTCCCCATCAACATCACGACAGCCGAGGGATTTAAACCAAGCACATCTTCTTTAAGTCGAATGAGCATCCCTCGCGTGGTATCGCCAGAGATCCCACGGTTGCCGACGGTCAGATCCTTGAAGTCTCCGCGAAAATCGTCGCCCCATCCCTGAGTAATAGAATCTCCCAGAAACACGATGCCACCACGCTCGGCCGCAGCGCGGCTGGCGAACTGTCCGCGACGGTTTTTCCAAAGATCGGTGAACCAACCATAACGCCGGATGGGTCCTGCACCGGGCAAACCATCATCCGTCGCGGGAAGTACAAAATCAGCATTCGCATCCTGAGCAACGGCTGACACACCCCATGCGGACGCCAGAGAAAGGGACAGTAAGGCCAGAATCAGAAAACGCGGTTTCATAGCGTGGACCTCGATGGATTGGTGAGTGGTGGTCGGTATAGATCTGGGCGGCAGTGCGTCCGCCACGGGGACTGCCCCACGGTCAAGGTCAAGGCCAAGGTGAACGTGAAGCGATTGGCTGTGGTCTGCTGCCGGATGCTGCAAAAAAGGGGCGGCACCATGATGGTGCGCCCCTGAATCGATCTCGCGAATACTCGTCGCCTAAGGTTCAGCTATCAGTGACTTCGGCTTCACGCGACTTCGCCATGTCGCTTGCCTGAGCTTCGTGTTTATTAGTAAGTTCCTGAACTTCTTCTTTGATTCTATCGCGGTCA
>Ga0315334_10001953_pt1 | contig 12845 bp, 10 predicted proteins | sample M150034915metaG_FD_205555 | JGI IMG/M metagenome (GOLD analysis project Ga0315334, IMG submission 205555) | Ammonia-oxidizing marine archaeal communities from Monterey Bay, California, United States - M1 500m 34915 | ecosystem: Environmental > Aquatic > Marine > Intertidal zone | place: USA... | reverse complement strand
AACCAATACTTGCTCGATTTAAAGAAAACACTAGTCGTCGTGCTAGTAGGAATTATGAGGAACAGTATTGGTATGGAGGACACTTTTTATCAGATTACTTGAACATTAATGATGTAACAAATAAAAACATATTGGAGGTAGGTTGCTCATCAGCGGGATTACTGAGATATTTTCATGAAAATGGTGCTAATTGCTGGGGTATAGAGTTATCCAATAAAACAATTAATAACGCAAAATTATGGAACGAAGATATAAATATAAAATTGTTACAAGGTGATATTTGTGATCAGAGTTTAAGTGAGACTATTGAAGAAAAGAACTTTGATATTATTATTATCAGAGATGTAATAGAACATGTTTCCAACCCTAAACAAGCATTAAAAAATATGTTTTTTCTTCTAAAAACTAGCGGCATTATTTTTATTTCTTGCCCTTCAAAGTGGTCACCATACAGTGGCCATCAGCAAATTGCTACAAACCCGATTTGCAAGTTACCATATTTTTATTTACTACCAGGTAAAATGTATAATGCTACTCTTAAATTACTTGGTCAGACTGAAACTATGAGAGCATTTTTAATTGAGACAAAGGAAAGGAGGTTGACAGTAAACAATTTACAAGGAATAATTAAATATGTGGGTTTCAGAATATTGAAGAAAGATCTCTATTTTATTCGTCCTGCCTATCAATTTCGATTTGGTTTTAAAATGGTAAAAAATATTTTTTCTGAAATTCCCATTCTTATGGATATTTTTTCCAATGGTATGATATTTCTGATTACAAAAAAATGATAGATAAAATTATCAGCATGAATAGTGCAGTTAAACTTGGTCGTTTATTGGTAAAATATTAAAATGCATTTTAGTTTTGTAATCCCAGTATTTAATAGGCCCGCAGAAGTAGATGAGCTTTTGAAAAGTTTGACTTTTCAAACCTATACCAATTTTGATACTGTTATTGTTGAAGATGGTTCAACATTAAAATGTGATAAAGTAATAAATAAATATAAATCTAAACTTGATATTCAATACTACTTTAAATCGAATTCTGGACCTGGCCCCAGTCGAAATTATGGCGTCGATAAATCCAATAGTGAATATTTCATATTTTGTGATTCAGATTGTATCATACCGCCCATGTATCTAAATGAAGTTCAAAAACAACTTAAGATCAATTACACAGATGCTTTTGGTGGCCCTGATAATGCCCATAGCTCTTTTACTCCTTTACAAAAAGCAATTAATTATGCTATGACGGCTTTTATTACAACAGGTGGAATACGTGGGGGAAAAAAAAGTATTGGTAACTTTCAACCTCGAAGTTTTAACATGGGAATATCAAAAACTGCATACTCAAATACTGGTGGGTTTGGCAATATTCATCCCGGAGAAGACCCCGATTTGACCATAAGGTTATGGAAACTTGGATATGAGACTCAATTAATTCCAAAAGCATTCGTTTACCATAAGAGAAGAATTTCTTGGATTCAATTTTATAAACAGGTAAACAAATTTGGTAAATGTAGACCTATTTTGAATTACTGGCATCCCGAGACAAGTAAAATAACTTATTGGTTTCCAACTTGTTTTATTTTCGGATTAGCTTTGGGATTACTACTTAGTATAAATTATAATAATTCATTTCTAATATGTTTATATATATTTTACTTTATTCTATTATTATTTGATTCAACAATTAGAAATAAAAATATTATAATAGGTTTTATGTCATTATTTGCTACATGTGTTCAATATTTAGGCTACGGTATTGGTTTCTTAAAAGCAGTTATTTTTATTAAAGTATTAAAATATAAGCCCGAGGATGCTTTTCCTTACTTGTTCCTTAAATAAAAAGGATTTCTATATTTATTAATGAAAAAAGTTTTAGTTGTAACCTATTATTGGCCTCCTAGCGGAGGACCAGGCGTCCAACGAGTTTTAAAATTTTGTAAGTATCTCCCGGAATATGGATGGGAACCTATTATACTTACTGTAAAAGATGGTGAATATCCTGCTATGGATGATACACTATTGAATGAATCAAAAGATATTGAAACTTATTTATCTCACGCATTTTCATTTTATTCAATATTTAATTGGTTTACAGGGAAAGAATCTGTTCCCCTACACCAACTCAGTAAAAGTAAAGACGATACTTTTTTCACAAAAATTGCACGGTGGGTCCGATACAATTTGGTTGTCCCTGATGGCAGAATTGGATGGTATTCAGGCGCAGTAAAAAAAGGTAGAGAATTGTTATGCAGTCAAAATTTTGATCTGATATTTTCTTCAGGGCCACCTCATTCAGTTCACTTGATTGGGCGTAAATTAGCAAAGAAATCGGGGACTAACTGGGTCGCTGATTTTAGAGACCCTTGGACAGATGGGTTTTATTATTTAGAAAACCCCAGAAATAACCTGACAACTTGGATAGACGGTTTGTTAGAGAAAAAGGTATTAAGAGATTGTGATGGTCTCATAACTGTAAGTCCTGGGTTTGAATCTTTATTAAACTCCAGATTACCTATTAAATTTAAATCAACGGTGATCTATAACGGATTTGACCAAGACGATTTTCCAAAGGGAAGATTAGAAAGAAAAAATATAGATCAAATCGTTGTTAGCCATACTGGATCTTTATCAAAATCTCAGAATCCATATGGATTGTTCGAATCAATAAAAAGCCATAATGAATCCAACAAAGGGTTAAAGATCATAATTCAACTTGTGGGATCAATTCATCCCAACATTATCGAAACTATAAATAAAATGAATATGCAGAAATATGTATTCATTCTCCCTTACCAGCCACATCAGAAAGTTATTCGCAAATTAATTAACAGTGATTTTATATTTTTAGTAGTACCTGACCAGAATAAGAATGAGGGTATCATTCCTGGGAAATTATTTGAATACTTTTATAGTAAAACAGAAATATTGTTAATTGGAAATAAAAATTCCAATGCAGCTTCCCTATGTCTAGAAATGGGTTATAATAATATATTCGAGATCAAAGAAAAAATTGATTTTAATAATATGAAATTAAACTTGAACAAAAACTTGGAAAGTACATCTAAATTTGAACGTAAGAATTTAACTGCTTCCTTAGCCCAAGTATTTGATGAAATAAATGCGTAAGAAAAATAAAAATATATCTGATATCACAGTTAAAGATGTAAAGAACTATTTTATAGATGAACGTTTAAAAATAAATAAATATCTTCTTTTAATAATTTACCAAAAAAAATGAAATTACATCTCACGATAACATAACATTTATAAATAATAAATCACAAGTTCTAGAAATTTTATTTGAGTTAAATCAAAATAATTTGATTATTTTACATGGAATGTTTAGTGATATGTTACTAACTATTTTATTCTTCCAACCTTGGGTTGCAAAAAGATATTACTGGGTGATGCATGGGGGCGATTTTTACTTTCCTGCAAAACAGAGTTTGGTTAAGAAAAAAATGATTAAGAGAATTAGATATTTTATTACTTATTTAAAAGGTGACTTTGAGTATCTTAAAACATGGTATGGTGCAAAAGGTGAATACCATGAGTGTTTTATGTACCCAAGTAATATTTATAAAGAGTATAATGTAAATTTTAAAAAAGATAATGCTCTAAATATTCAAATTGAGGTGCTTGAAAAGCTAAGAAAATATAAAAATGAAAATATAAAAGTATATGTACCACTTTCTTACGGTGGGGATCAAAGTTATGCAGATGCCGTTGTATCAAAAGGAAAAGAGATTATTGAAGATAGATTCATTCCAATTTTAAACTTTATGCAGTTTAAAAAATATCTTAATTTTACAATGATAGTAACAGAATTTCTGTTATTATTGTTGTTAATTAAATTACATTAAAAACACCTATATATATGATAAATGTAACAAAAACATATTTACCTAATAAAGAACAATATAAAAAGTATATTGATGAGATTTACGCTAATGGATGGGTAACTAATAATGGTCCCATGGTAAAATTATTAGAGAAAAGATTAGCAGAGTATCTCGGGGTTAAGAATATTGTTCTTGTATCTAATGGGACTATTGCTCTAGAAATAGCTTACAGAGCCTTAGGAATTTTAGGAGATGTTATAACGACTCCTTTTAGTTTTGTGGCCACAACTAGCTCTCTTGTTACTAATGGTTTGAATCCAATATTTGCAGATATAGATTCCCAAACATTAAATATTGATCCTAATAATGTTGAAAATATGATAACTAAAACTACAAGTGCTATTGTTCCAGTACATGTGTTTAGTAATGCTTGTGAAGTTGAAAAAATAGATGCAATTGCAAAAAAAAATAACTTAAAAGTAATTTATGATGCTGCTCATGCATTTAATGTGAAATATAAAGGAAAAAGTATTTTAAACTATGGCGATATATCAATACTAAGCTTTCATGCAACAAAGACTTTTCATAGTATAGAAGGAGGGGCCTTAATCATTAATAATGATAGTTTGGTTAAGAAAGCAAGATATCTTATTAATTTTGGTATTAAGAATAAAGAAGAGATACCCGAATTAGGAACAAATGCTAAAATGAATGAGTTTGAAGCGGCTATGGGCCTTTGTATGCTTGATGATATGCAAGACCTAAATATTAAGAGGGAGATTATATATGAGTTTTATAAAAAAGAATTAGAAGGTTATGTTAACTTACAGGAACTGAATAAAGATTCAACACAGAATTATAGTTATTTTCCTATTATACTAGAAAATAAAGAGCAATTAAAGAAAATAGAAAAGGCTTTAAATGAAAAAGAAATATATCCAAGAAGATATTTTTATCCTTCTTTAGATGCTTTAAGATATATTAACCCTCCACAATTTTGTGAAATCTCTAGAGATATTGCATCTAGGATTCTTTGCTTACCAATGTATGCTGAATTGGAATCTAGTGATGTTAAAAAGATATGTGATATTATAAATAAAAGCTTATGTTAATAGTTGGAGCTAAAGGTTTTGCAAAAGAGGTTTTAGAGGTTTTATATCAGAATGAATATAAAAAAGATATTGCGTTTTATGATGATGTAAACAGTGATGTTAATGGAAAATTATATGGCAAATATCAGATTCTAAAAAATGAAATTGAGGCAAAAGATTTTTTTCTAAAAAATGGCCCTGTATTTACAATTGGTATAGGAGATCCAAATTTACGAGCAAGAATATATCAGCAATTTAATAATATAGGTGGAGAGCTTACTTCAACTATTAGTAACAATTCTGAGATAGGACATTATGATATTAAAATTGATATTGGGTGTAATATATTGTCTGGTGTAAAAATATCAAATAGCGTTTCTATTGGAAAAGGATGTATTATATACTATAATTCTATTATTACACATAATTGTGTTATTGGTGATTTTGTAGAGATTTCTCCATCAGTTAGTATTCTTGGTCGAGTAGAAATCTCTAGCCATACTCATATTGGAGCTAATGCAACAATTCTTCCTGATATTAAAATTGGGAAAAACTCTGTTATTGGAGCAGGTTCAGTAGTTACAAAAGATGTGCCTGATAATGTAATGGTTATTGGGATGCCTGCCAAGGTTGTTAAATCTCTAGAAACATGATTGTTCATTTATTTAATGACGAAAAATTTGTAGATGTTACAATTATTAATTTTGAAACTGAAGTTGTTGGATTAAATAAATATATTATTTTTTCTAATACTCTGGAATTAAAATATGTTTCTAGAAAAGAACTAGTTTTATTGTTACCAAATTCAAGCTATAAGTTAGATTTAGATTTAATTTATAAAGATTGTCAATTATTAGTAATTCATTTTCTTACACCTTTAAAGTTGTATATTCTAAAGAATAAACCTTCACACGTAAAAGTTCTTTGGTCTATTTGGGGTTCTGATGCTTATGATCATTTTAATAATCAAGATTTCTTCGAACCGCTAACACAAAATATTCGTAACAAAAGTCTTTATCAATCGCTTAGGTTTTCTAAACTATATAGTTTATATCATTTGTTAAGATATAGGGTAAAACCCGTAAGAAAGGAATTGAAGTTATTAATGGAAATTGAGTTTATTAGTACAGTATTACCGTATGAGTTTGAAATCATTAAGAAAGAATTTAATCTGACTGCAAAATATATTGATTATAATTATTCGGTTAATAAATTTAACAGTGATTTGTCTATGCCTTTAGGAGATTCAATATTAATAGGTAACTCAGCAACCCTTTCAAATAATCATTTAGATATTTTTGATATTATTAAAAATACTAATAGCAAGATGATTGTTCCTCTCAGCTATGGAGCGTATGGTTATCAAGATTATAAAGAAAGAGTTATTTATCAAGGCAATAAGTTATTTAAGGATAATTTTCATGCTATTAAATCCTTTCTTCCAATACAAGAGTATGATAAGATTCTTATGTCTTGTAATACAATGATTATGTATCATATTAGGCAACAAGCATTAGGCAATATTTATATGGCTTTATATTTAGGAATGAGAGTATTTCTCAATAAGAAATCAATCACTTATAAATATATGAATGATATAGGGATGATTATTTTTGAATTAGAAAAAGATTTTGATTTAGTTGGAATTGAATTAAATAAAAATCAAAAAGATATTAATAAAGAATTAGTTATTAAGTTACAAGGTGAAGAGGCGATTAATAGGAAAATAAAAGGTATCATTCAGTTACATGATTCCATAGAATGATAGTGGACTGATTTTCAGTATATATTATTTTTTTGATGAGACGATAGATATAGAACTAATAGAATGAAGAAATTTTTAGAAAACAAAAAAACTTATTCAAACTATACTAAATGCATAAAGTAGATTATTTAGCCAATAATTGGTTAGCTATTAAAACAAATAATGAAACAGTTGAAAAAAATTTCAAGAATTTCAAAGGTACAGTATATGACTTAGGCTGCGGTGAAAGACCATATGAAAAAGATATATTGAAAGTTGCTGACAAGTATATCGGTGTTGATTGGGGGGACACTTTGCACAACCTAAAGGCAGATATAGTTTCAGATTTAAATAAGCCGTTGCCCATTGACTCAGAAGTAGCTGAAACCGTGACTTCTTTTCAGGTGATAGAGCATCTTTGTGAGCCACAAATTATGTTAAATGAAGCGTATAGGATTCTCAAGAGAAACGGTAATATCATCTTAACCGTTCCTTTCCAGTGGTGGATACATGAAGCACCATATGATTACTTTAGATATACAATCTATGGCTTAAGATATATGTTTGAAAAATCTGGATTTAAAGATATTAAAATTACTTCAACCTCAGGGTTCTTTAGTATGTGGATTCTTAAAATGAATTACTTTAGTGCTAGAATTATCAAGGGGCCAAAACTATTAAGATTAATCATTAGAGCTATCATGATTCCCATATGGTATACGTCTCAGGTTTTTGCACCTATCTTAGACAAATTAGATAGAAACCCAGAACTTGAAACAAATGGTTATATTGCAGTAGCTAGGAAATTATAATATAAATTTAAGCGATTTTATCAAAAATTGATTAATTAAATCTAAATTTATACTATCCAAGATAAGTTCAATAATCTAATAAATAATGAAAATTAATATTCTTACAAAGAAATTAATTAACAGAGTACTCTATTCTCTTAAACTAAATCACATATACTATTTTTTTCATTATAAATATATAAGATATCGTTTTAAGGATTTAGATGGAATAATTAAAGTTCTGAATGATAAGAGATTCTTTCTTATTACAAGTACAGGAAGAACTGGTACGACACTTTTCTCACAAATTTTAAATAATAGTAAAGGGGCATATGTAGTGCATGAACCTTTGTTTCAAGAAACAAAGTATCATAGATTGGCAATGGAAGATCCTAAATTTTCTCGTTCTTTTCTAGAGGAGTTTAGACTCAAGGAGGTGTTTTATAGACTAAAAAAAAATGATTGTAAAATATATGGGGAGGTTAATGGAGGATTAAGAAGGAATATAAAGGAACTGAAAGATATATTTCCAGGTATGAAAATCATTCATATTGTTAGGAATGGAAAGAAAGTAATACAATCAATGTTAAATAGAAATTCTTTGTTAAAAGGTGATGCTTATTATAACATCAAACCATCTTCTTGTATTGTAGATGAACATGAATGGTCAAAATATAATAGATTTGAGAAAATAACATATCTATGGTTTGCTGAAAATAAATACATGAGAGAGAATAGTGATTTAACTGTTCGTTTTGAAGATCTAATATCTGATTATAGTTATTTTAAAAAAAATATCTTAGATATATTAGACTTAGAATTAGATTATCAAATTTGGAAAAAGTTTGTTACCAGAAAGGTTAATGCAAATAAAAAAAACAAAAACGCTACAACATTTAATGAGTGGTCATATGATCAAAAACGGTTTTTCAAGCTTTATTGTTCTGATGAAATGAAACTTTACGATTATAAAATATAGATAAATATGACAAAAAGATAATTAGAATAATAACAAACTAAAAAAGTATAGCCTTTAACTCTTTCATAAATAAAGTATTATTTTCAGTTAAATTTGAATATAACAATTTTGGTCTGTAGAGATAGTTAATATATTCCAGAAAATATCTAGCCGAAATGGATTTAGTGATCAGAAAATCAAAAAATAGTATTGATAGCTTCGAGAAAAAGTTCAAAAAATTAATTGTACTTAAGCAATAAATATTTTAATGGAAAATATAAATTTTTCATCGATTTAATGATGATTTTTTAAAATTTGATTTGGTTTAGTTTAGATAAATTAAAGAATGGCAATCCGTCCTAAAATTAAATTATTTGGTTATTCTACGACAGTTTATGGGTTATCAAACTTATTAACAAAAATTGTTGTTATTACTCTAGTTCCTTTATACACCACATATCTAACTGTATTTGAAGTTGGAGTTATAGTATTATTAGAAATGATTGAGCTATTTGTGGTAACAATGATTCCTATTGGTTGTGTAAATGCAATGTGGCGTTATTTGCCTGAGGAAGAAGGTCAGAAGAAAAATGAAATTATAATTTCGACTTTTATGATAATGGTAATAAGTGGAATAATTATCACAATATTATTGTTATTTTTTCAAAATAATATAAGTCTGTTCTTTGATATACCAAATGAGAACAACCTTCTCCTTTTTGTTTTTGTTAGTTGTTTTTTAAAATCAATATCTCATTTTATTTATTGGTTGTTGCAATATAGAAATCAGGCAGTTTTTTATTTATTATTATCTTTATTTCAATTTTTAACTTTAGTTGGCCTCACTATCTATTTTATTATCAGTCTTGATATGGGAATCATTGGTATTTATTATGCTAAAATTGGAGTTTTTTTTACACTTTCCATATCGATGTTTTTCTTTTTAATTAAAACTGCCCCGGCATTACCATCATTCAAATTAATTAAGAAATTGTTAGCATATGGCCTTCCAATAATTCCAATAATTCTATTAATGCCAGTCCTAACGGTGTCAGATAGATATTTTTTGCAAATGTATAGCTCTGTTGAAGATATAGGGAGGTACGGGATTGCATATAAATTTGGTATGCTTATAAATATGCTTTTAGTGGTGCCTATTCAAAAGTATTGGGGGCCACAGATGTTCCAGGTAGGTGACTTGTTAGAAGAAAACAAGAAAATACATCAGGATATAACATTTTATTATTCGTTCATTGGGTTATTTATTCTTCTAGGGCTTAGTCTTTTCTCTGATACAATATTAACAATTTTCGCTAACGATGATTATATAGAGGTGTCTTGGGTAATCCCCTGGATATCATTAGCATATTTTATTGGCGGATTTAAAATCTTCTTACAGGCAAGTGCATCACTATCAGATAGGACTGATTTGTTTATAAAAACAGGAATATATACAATTTTTTCCAACATTTTTTTGAACTATATACTAATAAAACATTTTGGTATTAGGGGTGCAGTAGCATCTACGATTTTATCTTATTTGATTCTTGTAGGTTTATTATTAATCACTTCTAAAAGTATAAACGTAATAAAATGGCCAATTAAAAAAATATTACATGGCGCATTCATAGCAGCATTAGTAATAATTATTTTTGAAAGTATTAAAGATTTTAGTCTCAATTATAATATTATTATTATTAAGTTTATTTTGTTGCTATTATTTCCAATAATTAGTATCACAACAAATTTAATCGGGCATAAGGAAATTAATGGCCTTAGATCTATTTGGTATTCTATTGTTAAATTTTTAAAAAATAATATAGTATGAGAAAAAAACATATTTGGTTAATTATACCTATTACTTCATTTATTTTTTTAAATGATCTTATAATAAACAATAAAATACCATTGGGTAATGACCTAGTGGCTCTTAGGCCAATCGGAAAATGGATTGAAACAGTCAATGAATTATCAGATGAATTTCCCCAGTGGTTCCCAAACCTTTTTTCTGGAATGCCATCCTACGGTGGCTACATTTATACTCCAGGGGACCCTACTAAAACCATTTTAAATCTTATATTTTTTAATCGTGGTATCAGGATCTGGTTCTATTTGACTTTGAGTGGATTGGGACTGTTTTATTTTTTAAGACAGTTAAATGTTTCAATTATGGCATCGGTTTTTTCGGGCATTGTTTCTTGTTTAACACCTTATGCATTTGGATTGATCAATGCCGGCCACATGAATAAGATCTATGCCATGGCTTTTATTCCCTGGGTGCTAATGGGTGCATTCCAGGTGATTCGAAAACCAACCCTAAAATCTATCCTATTTTTGTCCTTAGTTACGGCATTCCAATTATGGGTAAATCATCCACAAATAGTTTATTACACCTGGATGGTCATTGGTTTTTACTTGGTCTGGACAATGGGATTTTCTGTGAAAGAAAAATCATTTTCAGCCAAGGTCAGTGGGAAACAAATCAGTGGTATTTTAACAGGACTTGTTCTTGCATTATTGATTGTTTCTGATCCATATATAGATATTTATGAGTTTCAGAAACATTCCACCCGTGGTGCAAAATCCATTCTTGATAAAACAGGGCAAACAGAGTCTGGAACAGATTGGAATTATGCTACACAATGGTCATTTCACCCTAAGGAAACTATTTCTTTCCTTTTTCCTTATCATTATGGATTGCAAAATTTTTCCACTCGAGATTTGAAATCAGCAGCTTATTGGGGCTTTATGCCATTCACCCAATCCACTCATTATCTAGGGTTGGTAGCGATTATTTTGGCCATTTTAGGCGCATTACTTAAAAAGCCTGATAAAGATAGTTTATTTTTCTGGATCACAACTATTCTGGTCCTAGTCACTGGATTTGGATCATTTTTTCCAATATTATTCAAGCCCTTTTTCTCTATTTTCCCATTTTTCTCTAAATTCCGAATTCCATCAATGATCTACGTTTTGCTGGCGGTGACCATACCAATCCTCGCTGCATTTGGATTTGATTCATTAATAGGAAGACTCGATGAAAAGGATTCTTTTAAAAAAGTACTTTACGTGGTAGGCGGTATAGCAGGTTTGTCCATTTTATTTCTGATGATAGGAGAATCTATTTTTTCCTTTAGTGTAGCAAAAGATGCGAGATACAGTCCAACTATCCTGCCACAATTGCAAAAAGTCAGATTTGAACTTTTCCAAAAAGGGTTATTATTAGCTTTAGCTGTGAGTTTAGGTTCCTTAGGACTGATTTGGGGAATTATTCAGAAAAAAATAAATAAAGAAATTTTCGGTTACTTATTAATTGGTTTGGCTGTGTTAGACTTATGGATAATCAATGTTGAATTCCTTCATTTAAAACCATCAAAAAATATGGATCTCTTATTTCAGGAAGATGCCATTATAAAATATCTTAACAGTGATGATGATCATTTCAGGATTTTTCCTGCAGATGAATTGAATTCCAACAAATACAGTTACTGGAATTTGGAAAGCATTGGTGGATATCACCCCGTAAAACTCAGGAATTACCAAGACCTTATGGATGCAAAAGGATTCAGCCGCCCTCAAATTTTGGATATGCTGAATGTGAAATACGTCCTAACTCGCAAAAAGATAAACAATCCTAATTTTATCGCTTTGAAAGATGTACCCGGAGTTTTTCAGAATATAAATGTTCTTCCTAAAGCATGGATCGTGGGAAATGTAAAATCAGTTGAAACGCAGCGACAGTCATTAATGGAAACTCTATTAAACGGGTTTGACCCCTCCAATACTGCAATTATTTATAAATATCAAGGTGAGCCATTGAAAGGAATGGCGTCCGGGCAGGTTGATGTCATTTCACGGATAGAGAATAAGATAAACATTATGTCTCAATCCGAAACGGGAGGGCTACTTGTCCTGTCCGAAATCTATTATAAACCGGGTTGGCGCGCATATGTGAACGGAGAAGAAACACCTGTTTATCAGACAAATCATATATTGAGATCTATTTTCGTTCCTTCCGGTGAACATCAAATTGAATTTCGGTATGATGATTCATCCTGGAAACAGACACGTATCCTCTCCAGAGTTTCTTTTCTGGCTATCCTTTTTGGATTTGGATTCATTTTGTGGAAAGAAAAAGAAAATTGAAAATTACTTCACTAGAAAGTTGATAAAATGAATCTTTATAAACATACAGGGAATATAAAAGCAGGGCTTTTCATTCTTGGGATTGCACTGATCATTGGCCTCCTTACTTATACCCAATCTCTAGTTACAGAACTACGGAATGACAATCGCCAGATCGTCCGGCTCTATGCGGAGATCATAGCAAATATTATTCAAGATGACAATGATGCGAATTTGAATTTTGTTTTTGAAAATATTATCCAAAAAGTAAAATTTCCACTGA
>Ga0315334_10001952_pt1 | contig 12846 bp, 18 predicted proteins | sample M150034915metaG_FD_205555 | JGI IMG/M metagenome (GOLD analysis project Ga0315334, IMG submission 205555) | Ammonia-oxidizing marine archaeal communities from Monterey Bay, California, United States - M1 500m 34915 | ecosystem: Environmental > Aquatic > Marine > Intertidal zone | place: USA... | reverse complement strand
GATGCAAGATCACGCTCATGCATCACATGACAATTTTAAAAAACACGTAGAATAGGAGAAAACACATGTCAAATTGGGGAGCAACAGACGCAGACGAAAGTAAGCCTAAATACCTTACAGATGCGCAAAAGAAAGAAGTATATGCTACAACCCAAGGTTGGGTAGTGGAACCAGGTTCTAAAATGACAGGAAACGGCCGTACAGGCGCTGACCCTGAAGTATTAGTTGCAATGAGTTCATTAACTACCAATCTCGGAGCAGCAACAATCACAAGCTTAGATTGGATCACAGAAGCTTGGGATGCTAGTGCTGGCGGAACACTACAAGCAGTAGTCCGTTGGAACGAAGCAGTTGATGTTGTTGAAGCAGGTTCAGGCCTGAAAATGACTGTCCTCAGAACACCTGATGGCGGTTCAGCAGCTTCACATACTCTAAGATATGCTAGTGGAACAGGTTCAAATGAATTAATATTCTCACTTGCAATAGCAGGTGGAGCACCAGTAGCAGCATTAGATAGTTTTGCAATGCAAGCTCAATCATTAGTTAAAGCAGGAGCAACATCTTGTAAAGATGCTGGGACTAGCACAGACTCAGAGCTAGTAATTACTGCAGCACAAGTGACAGCAGCTGGCACAATAGTAGCAACAGCATAATAGGAGTTACACATGGCTGATAGTAAAGTATCGGAGCTAACGGCTGCTACAAACGCAGCCGCTGCTGATCAAATATATTTGGTTCAGAGTGGAGACTCTAAATCACTTACAAATGCAGCATTATTTGCGAATATATCAACGCCAGCAGTATTTAACGAGAAGGTTTCAATAGGAAATCACGATACAATGACTGCAGCAGGAGCTGTAGCATTAACGTCTAATGTAACTTGGATTAATGATGTTTCATCAGCCGGTGAATGTACACTAGCTGGTGGATCGGATGGACAGATAAAAATTATTATAATGTCTTCCAATGCCGGTGGCCATACAGTAACCCTAGCAAACGCAAACACAGCTAATAGTATATCTTTTAGCGCGGCTGGACATTCAGCCACTTTATTATACGACACAGGGTTAGCAAAATGGTACTTCATTGGAGGAACAGCAACCGTGGCGTAAATAATGGATGAACTTAATAATGATAATTTTTTGATCTTCGCTATTAAAAACTATGACAACCCGTCATGTTCGGGAATGTCGGAATTAGAAGATGATTTAAAACGATTTAAATATTTGAAACGCTTGTTTAACAGATATGAGAAAACAGGCGACCCAAATGAAAGATTAATAATAAATCATCTTATTCTTCTTTATAATGTGTTTGGAAATGCAACGACAAAAATGTTGTTTTTCAAACTAGAAGAAAATTATTGGAGTAATTTGAAAACGTTTTTAGTATTTTTAGATAGGATTCCAGAGGAAGTAGTTTATTCAGCTAACCTACCAAAAAATATAGAAACAGATGTTCCATTAAACCAGGAACTGATAGATATTTTAAGGAAAATATAAATGTCAAGAGCATTAGACGCAGTAGTAGCAATTAGGATCTTAAAGATGTTAGCCACACCGATTGAAAAGTCGGAAGCGTTTAAAGCAGGTATTGTAGACAAAACTGGAAAGAAGCTACGTGAGCCATCCGGCACACAAGAATTAAACATGTATTCTATGCTTCAGAAATTCGTATATAAAGTTCAATATGCACTTAGTCATTCACCAAGTTATGGAGCCAGAAGATTATTAACTTTTGCCTCAGCATTAGCTTTGATGAGAGAATATGAAGAACGCGACACTAGAGAAGATGTCGCGACATTATTAGAACTTTACGCAAACGATGAACACGTTCAACAGAACGCTAAATTATTAGAACATAATCTTATATCATTCAGAGATTATTATACAGAAGAAGTAGCAGCTAATGCTGTTGGCGGTGGTGGTATTGATGGTATTGGAATAGGCCCTAAAGGCGAACCAGGTGTTCACACTTTAGCCAAATGGCCATTTCCTGGTATGTCAATGCCTAGTTTATTTAGACGGAAAAAACAATTAAATAAAAGAATAAAAGCAAATGCCAACAGTAAGTAAAACTGATAGAGAAATAGCTACAATTAAAGCAGATATAGCCTCATTAGGCCATATGCTTGGTAAATTAGATAATACTTTAGACAAAATCGGAGAGGCCAGTTCAGTGATTGCAGCAACAATAGCTGTACATGAGGAACGTCTCAACACATCGGAAAAAAATCGAATGGAACGAAGAAAAGAATCAGACGCAGTAGTAAAAGAGTTACACTCCAGAATTACGACCGCATCAAGAGAAACCGCCGACTCATTAAAAGATCACAACGAAAAAATATTATTAGCTATTGAGAAATTACGAGGCCATATAGATAAAGAACAGGCCCATTTGGAAAAGCGTATTGATCAGCTTGAGAAGTGGAAATGGGTTTTATTGGGCGCTCTAATTGCTGGATCAGCACTCTTCCCAAATATGGGCAAGATTGTGTCTTTGCTAGCAAACTAAAAACCCCAAAACGGTATAATACTATTTGATTCCTGGTTAGGAATCAACTATAATTATGACTATATGCTACACTTAGACTTGAAATATATCTTGATGATCTCCCACCGGTTTGATCGATTCAAACGTAAGGACGATTACCTATTTAACTTCCGTTGCCCTATTTGTGGCGACAGTTCCAAGAAAAAGAACAAGGCGCGAGGATATATCTATCGCAAGAAGAATGACATGTTTTATAAGTGTCATAATTGTGAAGCTGGGAAGACTTTTGGTGGATTACTAAAAATAATGGACCCATTATTACATAAGCAATACATTATGGAAAGATACTCAGAAGGTGTAGCAGGTCCTCGCGCCAACAAATCTCCAAAGTTTGAATTCAAAACACCAGAGTTTGGTGCACCTGATAGATTAATAGACAAATTAATGGACAGAGTCGACACGTTAGATGCTACTCATATAGCAGTAGAGTATTGCAAAGAGAGAAATATCCCTAAAGAGCAGTGGCATAGGTTATACCACATAGAAAATATTAAAGATATATGCCAGTTAAATCCTAAATATAGAGATAGAATTAAGTCAGACGAATCTAGGCTAGCAATACCATTTTTTAATGAAGAAGGTATTCTAACGGCAGTTACATTAAGATCATATGGTGCCTCACCATTAAGGTACATATTGGTTAAAATAAACGAAGATAGTCCAACAGTTTTTGGATTAGATCATATAAGTAAAAGTAAGCCTGTAAAAATTGTAGAAGGACCCTTAGACAGTTTGTTTTTGGATAATTGTATAGCATGTGCAGGCACTTCGTTTAATAAAATAGAAACATTAAATCTTCCAGAGGATAGCATTATCGTCGTAGACAACCAGCCTAAGAATAAAGAAGTCTGTAAAATTATAGAGAAATATATAAAAGCAGGTAAAAGGGTTGTGATATGGCCAGACAACGTTCTGGAGAAAGATATAAATGAAATGGTTTTGGCTGGAGTCCAGCCGGTCAATGTGGAGGATATTATAAGTAATAATGTGTTCCAAAATCTGGAAGCAGAACTAAAATTTATTAATTGGAGAAAATGTTGATGGATAAATTAATGACATCTGACGAAGATGCTATGTCTCTAGGTGGCCTTGAAGAGGTAAAGAGACGTCATTTAATTCAGGAAGCACAAATGGTAGACCACCTTAAAAAGGAAATACACAATATGCAGGGTCAACTCGTTAGCGCTCAGAAACGCATAATGGAGTTGGTACACGAAAAAGAAGAGCTTAAAAAGAAATTGAAATGAACCCAGTATATCGTTTAGAACATCCTTTTTGGGATATCAATAAATTAAAGACTGAGGCAAAAGAGGTTAAAGAATACGCTCATAAGATACCTTATAAGTATTTGGGTGAGCCTAGTGGAATATTGTTATCGCTTGCGATCGATCACGAAAAGGATTACGCTCGTATAAGAAATCCATATAAGAGTTCAGGAGTAGAAGATATTCCTATGCCGGCCTTGGCTAAGTATAGGGAAAGTTTTCAAGAAGCTTACCCAATAGATTGGGGTGATATTGACGTGGGTTATGAATGGATTGATGATTTTTTACCATGGCATGTTGATAAAGGGCGACGTCTTTCAGGACATCCTGTACAATGTGTGATAAATGTTTTACTGGAAGGATCGGCAATCCCTGTACAGTTTAAAATTGATGAACAGGTTAAAGAATATACTTATGACGCAGGGTTGCTGAAGACAACTCTAGAACATCAAGTAGATCCAAAGAATGAACAAAGGGCAATGGCTAAGATAAGGTTTAAGGATAAAAGTTTTGAAGAAGTAATAGAAGGAATGGAAAGTGGCAAGGGAAGAATATTTAGACATACAAATTGACAAGGATCGTGATGGTTTATTTGATGAACTAGGTTTACAACGACTAAAAGAAAGTTATATGAAAGACGATGAAACGTCTCCTCAAGAGCGTTTTGCTTATGTCGGCTCACATTTTGCCACCAATCAAGAACACGCACAAAGACTATATGAGTATGCCAGTAAGCATTGGCTCTCATACAGCACTCCTATTCTTTCCTATGGACGCTCTAAACGTGGTATGCCTATATCATGTTTCTTAAATTACATCGACGACACAGCAGAAGGCTTAGTAAAAAACCTGTCTGAGACTAATTGGTTGTCAATGTTAGGAGGAGGCGTAGGCATAGGATTTGGCATAAGGAGTTCTGATGATAAATCAACAGGAGTTATGTCCCATCTAAAAACATACGATGCGTCATGTCTAGCCTATAGACAAGGACGAACAAGAAGAGGCTCGTATGCAACCTATTTAGATATATCTCATCCAGATGTCCTAATGTTTTTAGACATGAGGAAATCTACAGGCGATCCCAACATGAGATGTCTTAACCTTCATCACGGTATTAATATTACTGATCGTTTTATGGAAATAATAGAACGATGTATGTTAGATGACGAAGCTGATGATGGTTGGAATTTAACAGACCCACACACAGGAGCAGTAACAGAAACTATATCAGCCAGAGGATTGTGGCAAAGGATATTAGAACTTAGAATGGAAACAGGAGAACCCTACCTGCATTACATAGACACGAGTAACAGACACTTGCCTGAGTGGCAAAAGAAATTAGGGTTAAGAATTAATCAAAGTAATCTCTGTTCGGAGATTATTTTACCAACAAACGAAAAAAGAACAGCAGTATGCTGTTTATCGTCTGTGAACCTAGAGCACTACGCGGCCTGGGTTCGAGATCCAAAGTTTTTAGACGATGTTGCAGAGATGTTAGATAATGTCTTACAACATTTTATAGATCACGCACCTTCACAAGTAGCAAGAGCTCAATACTCTGCTAGTCGTGAAAGGAGCATAGGGGTTGGTGCTTTAGGCTTTCATGCCTACCTTCAAAAGAATGGTATTGCATGGGAGAGCGCACAAGCGCGTGGTGCCAACTTGAGAATATTTAGATACATAAGGAATAAATTAGATGAAGCTAATAGAAGACTCGGCAAGGAGAGAGGAGAGGCTCCGGACGCTAAGGGATATGGTCTCCGTTTTAGTCACGTTATGGCTATTGCTCCCAATGCTTCTTCCAGTATTATTATGGGTAACACTTCGCCAAGCATTGAGCCTTTTAGGGCTAACGCTTATAGACAAGATACCTTGTCTGGGGCATACCTTAATAAGAATAAATACCTGGATCAAATCATAACGAAATATTGTGATGAGCATCCAAGAACACAATACGATGACATTTGGTCGTCGATTATAAGTAACGATGGTTCTGTACAACATTTAAAACTGTTGACAGATGAACAAAAAGCAATATTTAAAACGTCTATGGAAATAGATCAACGTTGGATGATAGAACATGGAGCAGATAGACAAGAGTTTATAGACCAGGCACAGTCTTTAAATCTTTTCTTCAGGCCTGATGCGCATATAGCTTATGTACATGCTGTTCATTTTCTAGCTTGGAAGTCAGGTATTAAAACGTTATATTATTGTCGTTCAGAGAAACTAGGTAAAGCAGATAAAGTTTCGAAACGAATTGAAAGAGAAATAATACAGGAATTAGATATGAGAGACGTCGCTGATGGTGAATGTCTAGCATGTGAAGGTTAACAATGAACGGAAATACGTTCTATTCGCCTTACTATGACAAGCATTTTATATGGATATATAAGAATGCCTCCATGACCATGGAATATGTAATGGAAGACCATCAGGTAGGTAACGTAGGACTTACAGACTCTCATAAATGTTTTTTAATATATAGAGATCCATTTAGCCGTTGGATGAGTGCAGTTAATATGATTGTTGATAGTGGCTCAACGGATATACCTAAGAATTTTGAAGACAAACACTTTAGTTTTCAGAAAGATTCAGTAAGTATGATAGACGCAAAGTTAGCTAGGGTATATCTTTATAATAGAAATGTTGTAGAAGAAATATTAATAGGTGAGAAGATGTATCGTTATTGGTTAAGGAGGAAGACAAGGAAGAATCCTATTAGCCAACCAGAACTTGTGCAAGGCAAATTACAAATGTTAGATTATAAAAGGGAACTAGGGTTTGCTTATGTAGATGAAGATCATGAGAAAGCTTATCATTGGATAAAATATAAATTAGATCGTCATCCAGAGAATTTTTTACTGCATCCAAAATGGGAAGATACAGTTGATTCAGTTATGAGTCATTATCAACCAGATTATAGTTACTTTGAAGGAGTTAAATTTGTAAATGGATATGACTGAAGTGGCAAGAACATTAGTTTCCTTACATCAGGACATGATACCTTCGAATAAAAAGATTGGTGTTGTGGTCTCAGGCGGGCTTGATAGTTCTGTCTTGTGGCATATGATCTATGGAGAATGTTTAAAACGTGGACAGGAATGTGTTCCATTCACAGTACCTAAAGTAGACGGAGCATTAACCTACGCTACTAGAATGTTAGCTTGGTCTTGTGAGTTTTATGGAACAAAAAGATTACATCCTTGGGTTATAAATTCTGATGGTGTAGACTGGAATAGACAAGAGGCCTATCAAGGAGTAGAAGTACAACAACAATTACTAGGTGGAATGAAAGAAGCTGTAATAGTCAACGGCTGTGATGTTATATTCAATGGAGTAAACGAATATCCACCTAACTATGAGAGCCTATGCTCTTATCACACACCAGGACCTAGGCTATTATCCAGGGATTCTGATTACATGCACGAGGGTACACCAGTAGGACAGATATATTTACAACCTTTTGCAGACTTAACTAAAGACCAAATAATATTATTGGCAAGAGAATTAGGAGTGTTAAACGATATAAGTCGTTTCTCACATAGCTGCGTAGAATTAATACGTGGCAGATGTGGCGAATGCTTTTGGTGTAAGGAAAGAGAATGGGGTTTTAAGGAAGCAGGAGAGACAGACTATGGGAAAAGCTAGTCGTTATATAGAAGGCCCACAATTTCCTGAACCAGATGTATCAAACTTCTCTAACACAGGAACACTATTAGAAATAGGAACATTTTTAGGTAAATCAGCTGTTGTATGGGCTGAAGCTTTTGAAAAGGCAGGAAAGGATTGGAATATAGTTACAGTAGACAACTACTCAATATCTGGTGATGAACAAGAGAAGCAAGTAAAAGAAAATTTAGAGGGCTGGAATAACATTACCACTCGTAAAGAGACTTGGCCTTCTTGGTTAACAGATATAAAACCAACAGCAGTATTTTATGACGGCAATCACGAATATGAATATGTTCAATGTTGCTTAGACATATACAAAGACCTAGACAACTTGGTTGTAAAATACCCAGAAGGCATTTATGATCGTGGTAAGAACTTCCTTGGTAGTAACAAAGCAGTAGATGAACATGCTACAAAATATAACAAGAATTTAAAAATAACAAGTAGAGTAGCATACTTAACTAAAGGGGAGAGCAATGGCACGGCGTAGAAAAGCAAGATTAACAGAAGAGAGAACATATTTCAAACCCTTTAACTATCCATGGGCGTACGAGGCGTGGCTTAAACACGAACAATCTCATTGGATACATACAGAAGTACCTATGGCAGATGATGTAAAGGATTGGAAAGACAAGGTAACAGACCCTGAAAAGGCATTCCTCACAAATATATTTAGATTCTTTACACAAGGAGATATAGATGTGGCTGGTGGTTATGTGAATAACTATTTGCCACACTTTCCACAACCTGAAGTTCGTATGATGTTGTCAGGCTTTGCAGCACGCGAGGCCTTACACATAGCAGCGTATAGTCACCTGATCGAGACGTTGGGTATGCCAGAGTCTACTTATAGTGAGTTTTTAGAGTATCAATCTATGGCAGATAAACACGAATACTTTATGAACTTATCAAATACCAATGGTACACCAGAGTCTATTGCAACAAATATAGCAGCATTCTCAGCATTTACAGAAGGCATGCAACTGTTCTCATCTTTTATAATGCTATTAAACTTTCCACGTCATGGAAAGATGAAGGGTATGGGACAGATAATAACCTGGAGCATTGTTGACGAAACAATGCACGCAGAATCTATGATATTATTATTCAGACAGTATATAAAAGAGAACAGAAAACTGTGGAAAGACAAGTTAAAGAAAGAAATTTACGACATAGCAGAGAAGATGGTTGAACTAGAAGATAAGTTTATCGATTTAGCATTTGCTATCGGCCCAATGGAAAACCTAACGCCCGACGACGTTAAGAAATATATTAGATATATAGCTGACAGGCGCCTTATAAGTATGGGAATGAAAGGAATATTTAAGCATAAAAAGAATCCTTTGTTGTGGGTAGAGGAGATGATTAACGCTCCTACTCACACAAACTTCTTTGAAAACAGGGCTACTGATTATGCACGTGGAGCATTGTCAGGAGATTGGGCAGAAGTGTGGGGAGCAGCAAAGAATGGCAAATAAGCAAAGATTTGAATGTGATAAATGTGAGGGCGTGGGACATATAGAACACGATCATGATCATCACTTCTATCAATTAACTTTTTGTCCTTTTTGTGGTGAAGAAATGGAAATGGAACCAACATTTGAATACAAATCTATATATGAGCAAGAATATGAAGCTAACAATCAATGATATATGTGGTGAAGTCGTTAAAGCAAATGACACATATGAAGTCAAAGACAATACAGACCTAAATAATTTAGTATTAAGCAGTACACGACTGTATCCAGGTAAACAAACTACAGGACATATACACCCTGGACAAGAAGAAGTTTACTTTTTTGTAGAAGGAGAGGGGTTAATTAAGATTGAGGAAGCCCTGTGGCCAGTCAAAGCAGGCGATATTAAGTTAATAGAAGATGGAGAGTTTCATCAAGTTATTAACGACGGAGAAGAAGATCTGTACTTTGTCTGTGTTTTCGACGGTAAAAGAACACATAAATAGTCGTATGGCTAAAGAAAAGAAAAAGCACAGGGTATATTGTACTTATTTTCCTGACGGGAGATACTACATAGGCTATTCATGCAAGTCAGACAAATTGTTTGAGAACTATTTTGGTAGTTCAAAGCTTGTTAAAGAATGTCAGCAGACCTTAACTAAACAGGTTATAGCAGAATTTCCTTCACGCGCTCCAGCTAAGATGCAGGAGTTTTTATTGCAGTGGCAACAAAGAGAAGACGATAGATGTGTGAACGATATGTTACATGTTAGATTAAGAGCCAGCCATCTAAAAGATTTTAAACCTATCAAGTGGGAACCTGACATAACACATTTGGCCACTTGGAGAAACTGGGGCGTAAATTAATGTTTCAAACTAGAAGTATGACGTTCATAATAGGAACGGTATTCTCAGCACTCGCTGTCTCAGCAGTAGCTGCATACTTTTCTATCGTTGGACTAATGGCTATATTCTCAGCACTACCCATGGCCATCCTATCTATGGGTGTAGTATTAGAAATAGCTAAGCTCGTTACAGCCTCATGGATATATCAGTACTGGCAACGTGTAACTTTCCTAATGAAAACCTATATGGTTACGTCTGTTGTCGTTCTATCCATTATAACATCAATAGGCATATTCGGGTTCCTATCTAAAGCACATTTAGATCAGGCAGCAGTGTCAGGTGATGCACAAGCAAAAGTAGCCCGTGTCGAACAGCTAATAGAACGAGAAAATGGCAAAATAGCAGCTGCTGAGGATAGGATACTCAGAATACAACAGGGTTCAACCCTTGACGTAACAGAAAGCATACGTCAACAGGAAGAGATACGAGATACGGCGTGGGAAAGAATCCAAGGCGATATAATATACGCCGAGGAACAAATAGACAAGATACGGGCTAGTTTGGATACAGATTTAGCTCTAAAACAACAAGAACTTGACGGTTTAGACGCTATAGTAGCATCTTATACTAACCAAGGGACAACTACAACAAACCAAGGAGCTTTTAGAAGAGGCGATGTTGTTGATAATGTGGCATTAGGAGTAGAAGTAAGGGCTAGCCAACGAGAGGAAAGAGACGAGATAGATGAAGAGATGTCTGAGCTCAGAGGTTATGCCGAAGAACAAATAGCAGGATATCGTAATCAAATCATAGAATATAGGACAACCACACAAGGTGACATAGATAGAGCTAATGCTGAGATAAACAGGTTAAGAGAAAATGAGAGCCAGAGCTCAGCTACTAGAGATATACAGATAGATGAGATCCAGGAAGACATCGACGAGGCATACGATCAAATAGGATTATATAACGAGGACTTATTTGAAGAAAGGTCTATAGTAAGAGATCTTAACAAAGAGGTAGGCCCCGTTAGATATGTAGCACAGTTTCTCTACGGTGACGACACAACAGAAAATATTGATAGAGCGGTAGTAATCCTTATACTCTTATTGATATTTGTATTTGACCCACTAGCTATTATTCTAGTGATAGCAGCTAACCTTAGTATAAAAGAGAGACTTGGTGGTAGGATTACACCTGTACGACTAGACGATGATGTTGTTGAGAAGGAATCAGTACCAGAAGTAGGTATAAAAGCAGCAGACAAACCCGATCCAGACTCTTGGGAAGCTAAAGGATCAGTAGACAGAGGGGATTATTTTGAACTCGGCCCTGAAACTGTAAAAGTAACAGAAGATATGCACATCGACATGTTCTTAGAAGAGACAGCCACACTAGCTCCACACCAAATGAGGGGAACGTTGAAGTGGGAAGAAACAACAGAGAATCAAGTGATAGATAATTTCAAACCAGTTGATGGACAGTTGCATACACCGAAAGAAGATGATTGGATACCAGAAAAATATGGCAAAGAGTCTGCGATGGATCCTAAAAAAGAACAAGAGTTACAATGGTTAATTGATAAGAAAACAAAGGAGAAAAAAGATGCCTAATATAGAAGAGAAAGGGTATGAGCCAAGACGTAATGATTCCGATTACCGACAAGAGGTAGAAGGATTATTAAAAATAGGCTATGGACAGTTTAGGTTCCATAAGGTAGATGGGAGTGTAAGAGAAATGAACTGCACACTATTACCTGAAATTGTTCCTGAGACAAACACCCTAGTTGAAAGAACAACAGGCGATCAAGTAGTAGTATTTGATGTGGATGTGGAAGGCTGGAGGACCGTTACATATGACAGAGTCCTTAGTTGGAAGTTCTTAGGTGAAACTGCTACACCCACACCACAAGTATCTACTTGGCAGGAAGATAAGTCCTAAATGGTACTCTAGATGTTTGACCTTTACTTCATAAGGTCTTATAATTAGTAGTATGATTAATAAAGGAGTCCTTTCATGGCACGAACTAAACGCAAACGGCAGATATATCTGGTACCAGAACCTAATTGGGGTAAGGCACAGCTCGCAGTAACAGAAAAAGAAAGACAGAAAATATACCAAGCATCTGAATATTTCATTCACAATGAAATATCCAATAAGGAATGTTATAAGTCCTTCAGAGACTGGGTTAAAACCACATCAGGCTGGACTAAAGATGAAATTAAAAGAACTTTAGCAGCTCCTGATTGGGCTTTTCAGTCTATTTCAAAATACACTTGGTGGGCCAATAAAGTAGGTTGGATGTTAAAAGTCCAAGAAGAATTCATATACGGAAAATTATCTTACTTTGACTCGTGTGCTGAGAGGTATGCCGTAGAAAAAGAACACAGAAAGGCTATGACGGTTGTTCCAATAAGGCATGAACTACCTATACTCATAAATGCTATTGATACAATAATAGACAGATTGGGCGACGGCAAAAAGATTACGGACAACGAACAATTACTCAGAGCCTTAAAACTTAACAAAGAAGAAATGGCAGAGGCTCATAAGGAAATATCACAATCCTATGATGAATTTGCAGAGCTTGTTAGGGTTCGTAACTTAAGGAAAAGATCTGAATGGGATCAACAGTTAGTCGAAGGTTATAGCCATATCAATAAACCTAATGCTAGGGCTATAGTAGCACATTTAAAAGAGCTATTAGACCTGTTGCAATTAGGAGCAACACCCAAGAAGGCAGTTAGACGTACTAAGGCACAACCACCACATAAGATTGTGGCACGTTTACGACACATGAAAGCTAGCAAGGAGTTAAATATAGCGTCCTTTAGTCCTGTAGAGATACTAGGCAGCTCAGAAGTATGGGTGTACGACACCAAGCGCAGACGTTTAGGACTTTACAAGTCTAAAGACTATGGAGGCTTAGGTGTTAAAGGAACATCCATTACAGGTTATGATGTGGATGAATCCTATGAGAAAACGCTAAGGAAACATGAGGAGCAGTTGAAAGCATTTATGAAACTAAGTAAAAATGCTATCACTCCTTA
>Ga0315334_10001951_pt1 | contig 12849 bp, 10 predicted proteins | sample M150034915metaG_FD_205555 | JGI IMG/M metagenome (GOLD analysis project Ga0315334, IMG submission 205555) | Ammonia-oxidizing marine archaeal communities from Monterey Bay, California, United States - M1 500m 34915 | ecosystem: Environmental > Aquatic > Marine > Intertidal zone | place: USA... | reverse complement strand
ATCTGGCCGACGGTGGGTTGCTGGACGGTGACGTGCTGGTGGTGACCCAGAAGGTGGTCTCCAAAGCCGAGGACCGCCTCGTCGACGTGGATCCCGAGATCGGACACAAGCCGTTGGTGGAGCGTGAATCGGTCCGGGTGCTCCGCCGTCGGGGAGACCTCATCATCTCGGAGACCGAGCACGGCTTCGTGTGCGCCAACGCCGGCATCGACCTGTCCAACGTCGAAGCCGGACGAGCCGCCCTGCTCCCCGTGGACTCCGACCGTTCAGCCCGACGGATCCGTGATGCCCTCACCCACCGGTTCGACGTCGACGTCGCCGTGGTGGTCAGCGACACCTTCGGGCGACCGTGGCGGCGAGGCGTGACCGACGTGGCTATTGGCTGCGCCGGGCTCCGACCGGTCGTCGACCTGCGGGGCACGACCGATGCCCTCGGGCGGGAACTCCAGGTCACCGAAGTGGCCGTGGTCGACGAGATCGCCTCGGCCGCCGAACTGGTCATGGGCAAGGCGGACGGCGTACCGGTTGCCATCGTCCGTGGTATCGACCCGTCGTGGTTCGGCGATGGCAGTGTGGTGGCCGATGTGGTTCGCGACCCCGCTGACGACCTTTTCCGCTGAGCGGACCCCTCAGTCGCCGAAGCCGGCGGGATGAGCCTCCTGCCAGCGCCAGTGATCGGTCAGCATCTCGGTGAGGTCCCTGGTGGCGGACCAGCCCAGCACCTGTTCGGCCAGATCGATTCCGGCCCAGATACGGGCCACGTCACCCGGCCGGCGGTCCACCACCTCATGGGGCACCGGACGCCCCAGTACCTCTTCGGCGGCGGCCACCACCTCGAGCACCGAATAGCCGCGGCCGGTTCCCAGATTGACCGCCGTGCAACCGGGATTGGACCCCAGCGCGTCGAGGGCGGCCACGTGACCCTCTGCCAAATCCACCACATGGAGGTAGTCGCGCACCGGCGAACCATCCGGCGTGTCGTAGTCGCCGCCGAACACTCGAAGACGTTCCTGACCGCCCACCGCGACCTGCATCAGGAACGGCACGAGGTTGGTGGGAATCCCCTGCGAATCCTCCCCGAGGGTTCCCGACGGGTGGGCGCCCACCGGGTTGAAGTAACGCAACAGCATGACGTCCAGCCCACCGGTCGCCGCCACCTGCTCGAGGAACTGCTCACCGTGCAGCTTTGTCCACCCGTAGGGATTAGCCGCCCCGGTCGGTGACGACTCGGTGACCGGCACCTCGGCGGGCTCGCCGTAGACGGTGCACGACGACGAGAAAACCAGGCGCCGGATGCTGGTGGCCGCCATGGCCTCCACCACACCGATCAGCGAACCCATGTTGTTGGCGAAGTAGTCCAGCGGACGCTCTACCGATTGCGACACCGACTTGAACGCGGCGAAGTGGACCACCTCGTCGACGCCGTGCTCGGTGATGGTTCTCGAGACCAAGTCCACGTCGGCCGCATCACCGCACACAAACGGCATGTCACCGTCGGCATCGGCTTCCACCAGAGAGCGAACAGCATCCACGGCTCGCTCTGAAGAGTTGGAAAGGTCGTCGAGCAGCACCACCCGGCGACCCGCCTCGTGGAGGGCGACCGCGGTGTGGGTCCCGATGTATCCGGCGCCGCCGGTGACCAGCACGGCCATCGGTCAGTCCTCGTCGGGGAATCGCACCCCGTCGACGACGGTGTCGGCACCGACCACCTGACCACGGCCGACGAGAGTCCGCCCGGTCACCACCGCCCGTTCTTCCACCCGGGCGCCGGGACCCAGCACCGAATCGCGGACCACCGCACCGGCCTCGACCACCGCTCCCTCCATGAGGACAGCATCACACACGATCGCTCCGGATCCCACGGAGGCTCCGGACATGACCACGGCCCGCTCCACCACCGCATCACCGGCCACCCCGGCCGTGGAGGCCACCGGATCCATCCGGGCCCGGGTGCCGTCGATGAGGTCAGCCTGCGCCTGGAGGTAGGCCTCGGGTGTGCCCGTGTCCAGCCAGTAGGCCTCCGAACAGACCGCCCGGAGGTTCCCCTCGACGGCGAGTGCAGGGAAGACCTCCCGTTCGATGGACACCCGACGGCCGGCTTCGATGCGGTCGAGGACTGTCGGTTCAAGAACGTAGGTGCCGGCGTTTATCCAGCGTGTGGTCGCCTCGTCACGGGGCGGCTTCTCGACGAAGCCCGACACCCGGCCCTGGGTCATATCCCCGAGGCCGCCGGCGCCGTCGTCGGGCGCGACCGTGACCACCCCGTAATGCGAGGGGTCGTCGACCTCGGTCAACGCAATGGTCCCCATCGCTCCCGACGCCCGGTGGCCAGCGACCATGGCCGAGACGTCGAGGTCGGTCAGGACGTCACCGTTCAGAACCAGGAAGGTCTCGTCGATTCCGGCAGCGGCGGCGGCGAACCGCACCGCTCCGGCGGTGTCCAGTGGCTCGGGTTCGACGGCGTAGTGCAGTGGCACCCCGACACAGGTCCCGTCCGGGTATGCATCGGTGAAGGCCTCGGGACGAAAGCCCAGTGACAGCACCACCCGGGTCACCCCGTGGCCGGCCAGATGGGCCACCACGTGTTCGATCATGGGCCGGTCCACGACCGGCAGCATCTGCTTGGGCGTGTCCGCGGTGAGCGGACGGAGTCGGGTACCCAGTCCCCCGACGAGGACGACGGCCTGCATGGCCCGACCGGCTAGTCCCCGGCGGTGGTCGTGGTGGCCAGCGTCGGCGAATCCGACTGCAGGCGTTCCGGATCCACGAGGTCCAGGAAGGACAGGCGTTCGGCCCGCGGCGCCGGGGGGTCGACCGACTCGGGCACCATGGCGATGGTAAACGCCTCACGGTTCTTGAAGAACCGGACGCCGGCCAGGTCCTCGGTCAGGATCTCCGGGTCACGGCCCAGGTCGTCGGCGTCGAAGCGTGCCACCTTCAGCACCGCCGGCTCACCATCGCACTCGAAGCCCTCGACCACCGTCTCGCCGGTGTCGAGCACGAACGACTGGTCATCGATCGAGCCACCGAAGGCCGAGAAGAACTCGCCCAACGTGGCGTCGCGACCCGAGGCCAGCTTGTTGAACGGGTGGATGTGGAGCACGCCGTCACCGTGGGTGTGGATGCCGTTGGGATCGGTCTCCAACACGATCTTGGATCGGAAGGTGTCGCAGACGTAGACGTCGTAGACGGAGTGCCAGTGGTCGCCGACGCGTGGCGCCGACGTGGCCTCCCGATCGGTCCTGGCCCAGAAGACCAGGAGGGCGCCAAGGACGACCACCAGGGCCACCAGAGCCGGGAACCCCATCTTCCGTCGTTCACCGGTGCCGCCGGAGGCTCCTGCCCGGGCGGCGCGCGCGACCTTGCTCGCTGAATCTCCACGTGCCATGGGCGCCGAGGCTAGCGGCGGCCCTACCGGGATCATCGGGGCCCAAATCCTAGCGCCGGATCAGACCCCGAGTTCGACCACCAGATCCGCATATATGGCGGCGATCTGCTCCGGTGACCGCCAGGCCTCGGCCCAACGACGACCAGCCTCACCCATCCGGACCCGACGGCCCGGGTCAGCGATGAGTTCCTCCACCGCAGCGATGAGCGCTGCGACATCGTCGGGCGGAACGGCCAGGCCGGCCTCCGCCTCGACGACCACTCGGGCCACCTCTGAACCCTCGTCGATCGAGGCGATCACCGGACGCCCGGCGGCCAGAACCGAATAGGTCTTGGACGGGACACTGGAGGATCCCAGCCCGGTTCGCAGTGGCACGAGGTGGATGTCGGCGCTGGCCAGAACCTCTGATACCCGCTCCCGTGGTTGGTAGTCGACGACCACCAGGTTCTCCCGTGTCTCGGCCGCCATCCGCAGGTCGTCGGCTCGGACCCCTCCCCCGTTCACCACGTAGACGATGTCGGGACGATCCCGATGGTGGTCGGCGGCCGCCACCACTAGATCGAGTGACTGGGAGTGGCCGAGGTTCCCGGCATACATCACCACCATCCGATCTCCCAGCCCGTACTCCTGTCGATAGCCGGTCAGGCGGTCAGCCGGCCGAATCGCAGCGACGTCCACGAAGTTGGGCACCACACGCACCACTGGTCTCGCTGCTGGCCCCACCGCTGGCACCGTTGCTGGCCCGGTCGCCGAACCGATCTTGGCCGTCACGTTGGTCGCCAGGTCGACGGACAGGACGGTGACGGCATCGGCCCGGCGGTAGATGGCCCGCTCCATCCACCGGAAAAACCCGATGGCCCGAGGCGATTCGATGGCCCCGACCTCGACGGCCACGTCGGGGAAGACGTCCTGCACGTTGAACACCATTGGGCAGCGGTGACGCCGGGCCATCAGCCACCCGGCGACACCGAAGGTCAACGGCGGCGATACGGCGATCACGCCGTCGAAGGGTCCCCGGGCAGCCAGCCCCGCCACCGTGGCCAGCCCGGTCAGCCCGATGAACCCCAGTGCCCGGCTGACCAGGTTTCCCTTGTCCCCCGGAAACGGGTGGAGCCGGGTGACCGTTGCCGATCCGTGGTGTCCCCGACGGACCAGACGCCCCCGCCACCCGTCCTCAATCCGGTGGTCCCGATACCAGGGCAGCGACGTCACGACGTGCACCTCGTGGTCGGCTCCGGTCAGACCGTCGACGATCGCCGAGACCACCTCGCCGGTGGGAGCCGAGTCAGGCCGGAGGTGCGGGGTCAGGATCAGGAGACGCATCATCGGGCCCCTGATCCCGGCCGCGCCGTCCACCGACCAGTCGACAGCAGGAGGCGCCACGCCCGCTCCAGGGCAACCGCCGATGCTTCCCAGGTATGGGCCGTCGCCCCGGCAAGACCCTCGGCGATCAGTGACCGGCGGTAGTCGTCGTCGACCAGCAGTCGTTCCAGACGGTCCGCCCACTGGCCGGAGCCTGCCACCGCCGGCAGCACCGATGCCGGACCGGTCAGGTCAGCCGCAGGTGTTCCGTCGGCCACCAGGACCGGCACGCCGGCCGCCATGGCCTCCAGCACCGGGAGGCCGAAACCCTCGTAGGACGATGGGAAGGCCACCACCGTCGCTGCCGCGAGTCGTTCGGCCAACGCTTCCGCCGGGATCCGGCCGACCCGGTCGATCCGGTCGGCGTACGGACCGGCGTCGATGGCACGTCGGACGTCGGCCTCGGCCCGGCCTGAACCCCCGGTAAGGAGCAGTCGGACCGAGGTGTGCCGTGCAGCCAGTAGATGAAACGCCTCGACGAGCATTACGTGCCGCTTGTGCGGATGGGTGACCGCCGGAAAGAGGATGGTCGGCGGATCGCCCGGAGTGGAGGAGCCACTGGCCGTACTCACGCCCGACGAGACGACCACGACCTGTTCGGGCGGGACGGCGAACCGTTCGACGATCTGCCGGGCCACGGCATCCGACACGGTGACCACCAGATCGGCACGCCGGACCGACCGGGGCAACGCCCGCCCCAGGTAGACCCGTTTGGCCATCGAGAAGTGCTCCGGGTGGTCAAGGGGCTGGAGGTCGTGCACGGTGACGGCCACCGGTGCGCCCGTACGTGCCGGTATCCGCCCGCCCAGGTGATGGACCGCATCCAGCTGTCGGGTCCGCGACGCCAACCAGGTCGATTCGGCCAGCAGACGGCGGGCCCGACGTCGACCGTCCACCTCGCAGACCTCAAGGTCCAACGAGGACCCCAGTTCCGGATGAGCCTCGGCCGCCGCCCTCGTCAGGTGGACCACCGGCCGAAGATCGTCAGGACCGTGTCGGGCGAAGGCCAGGAGGGTTCGGACCGCGTACTCCTCACTCCCCCCCACGTCGCCGGGCACGAGCCACAGCAGGTCAACGGCGATCCGGGCCGGATCAGAACAGCTGACCGTCACCCGACCGCCTCCCGGTAGGTGGCCACCAGACCATCGGCGGTACGCGACCACGAGTAGTCGGCAGCCCTGGCCCGGCCGGCCTCACCCAGTCGTTCGGCCAGCGAAGCATCGCCCAAGACGGTCGCCAGCGCCTCGGCGATCGCCCCACCATCGGTCGGATCCACCGTCAGGCCGCCGTTTCCGACCACCTCCTCGGTGGCCGTGCCCGACGAGGTCACCACCGGCGTGCCGTGAGCCATGGCCTCCAGCACCGGGAGGCCGAAACCCTCGTGCAGGCTGGGTAGGCAGAAGACGTCGGCCGCCTCGAACCAGGTCCGCTTCTCAGCCTCGGATACCAAACCAACGACCACCACCCGGTCCCCCAGCGGCGCCACGATCCGCGCCACGTCGGTGCGCCACCCCTCCGGCCCGACCAGCACGAGCGACACATCGGCCAGCGACGCCGATGTCGACATGGCAGCCACCAGACGGTCCAGGTTCTTGCGGGGCTCGAGGGTGCCGACCCAGAGGACGAACGGGCCATCGAGCCCGTGGCGGGTCCGGAGCCGGTCCGACAGACCCGGCTCGGCGGCGGCCGGGGAGACGCCGAGCGGAACGATCCGGATCCGATCCCCATCGAAACCAGCGCCCAGAAGCTCGTCACGGGTGGCCTCCGACGGGCAGACCACCCGTTCGGCCCGCCGGGCGTCGGCCAGCCAACCCTCGAACAGACGACGTCCCCGGTTCGTCGCCGCCTCCGGATGACGGCGCCAGGCGAGGTCGTGAACGGTGGCCACCAGGGGTGCACGGGTGGCCGGCACCGCACCGCCCGAAGCGTGGACGACGTCCGGCGCCCTTCCGGAACGTCCGACCACCCGATCGACCCGTGGCCGACCGATCCGATGCCACCCCTCGTACAGGAGCGAGCGGGGCAGCCTCGAGGCCACCAACGGTGCTATCGGTCCGCCATCGCCTTCAGCCCCGTCGCAGGCACCGACACGGGTGAGCAGCGCTGGCAGATCATCAGAGCGGTGGCGAGCCGTCAGACCGACGATCTCGACGTCGTCGCGCTCGGCCAGCGCCCGAGCCGACTCGACGGCGGCCACCGCGGTTCCTCCGGGTACCCGGTGCCACGCCTGCTCCAGCAGGAACGCCACCCGCAGGACCGTCACGACCCCACCCGGCGCCGGAGCAGCCGGCACGTCGGCGGCACCGTCAGGAGCACGACGAGCCGTCAGGTCGACGGCCGTCGACGGTGATCCGGACCTCGGTCGGCATCCGGATCCCGGATCGGACGGACAGGGCATCGGCCGACCAGCCAGCCCTCCCGCCGACGACCTCGCTGATCATCGGAGCGGCTCCACCGGCATCGAGCGCGCCAGCCGAGTTCTCCGCTCCGTTGACGTCCCTCGCCGGGAGGGCGGCCCGAGCCAGGGCATCGACCTCGTGGAGTGCCCGGGGCACCAACAGGAAGGAGGCGAAGTCCTCGCCCAAGATCAGCTCGACCCGATCGTCGAGAGCCGGATCGTCCATGAAGACGAAGCGAGGGGTGGGCGTGACCATCTGCGCCACCAGGACGGCCGCTGCGAACTGGTCCCGGGGGGCACGGACGGTGGTCGCCTCCACCGTGGCCCCCGGCCCGGCCTCGACCGGGAAGCCCTTGAGCACCAACTGGGCATAGGCCGGCACCGATTCGTCAACCGGGCCACGCCCGTCGACAACCACCACGGGCACGTCCTCGGGACGCAGGGTGATGCCCCGGAAGACGTCGAACACCCGCCGCGCGTCGGAACGCAGCCGGAGCACCGAAGCCGATCCCACCGTGTCGTCGTACACGGGGAGCACATGTCGGCCAAGGTCCGTCGGGTCGAAGCCGGCGAACGCGTTGCCCAGGCTGAGCAGGGTCCGCAGTGTGAGGCGGTCGTCGAGCACCACCGAGCGGGCCGCCGCCTCAATGAGGTCATCGCGGACGATGATCGACCGGGCACCGGTGTCGACCACCCGTTCGAGCGCCAGAGTCAAGAAGTCCTGCTGGCGTTGGTTGCGTTCCAGGTCGTTCCACACCCCGACGCGTTGCCACCGGCCGTCCACGAAGAGCTCCAGCTTGCGGCTCCGCACGAAGGCCAGTGAAGCCCGCCCGTCGAGCTCGGCGCACCCCGCCTCGGCCACGTAGAGGCCCGACCCCACGTCCCGGGCCGGATGGGGAAACCACACCGGAACCCCACCGATTTCATCGACCACGGCCTCGAACCCGAAGAAGTCGATAACCACGAAGTTATGGATGGGCACGCCGAAGTTCCTCGTCACCGTCTCGACGAGGGTCGGCGCACCGAGCTCCATGCCGCCTACCAGCAGCGCCGAGGCCAGCTTCTCCTCACGAACCGGCACGCCCTTTCGGTGGATCATCACGTAGAGGTCCCGGGGAAGCGAGACCAGCGACGCGGTTCTCAGGTGGGGATCGAGGCGTAGGAGCATGATGGCATCGGCTAGCGCGACGCCCGGCGTGCGGTCCCGTCGACCAGCGGGATCGTCCTCGTCGAGGCCGACCGCGCTGTCGGTGCCGATCAGGAGGATATTGCGGGGCGGCGCCGGACGGTCGTCATCGGATGCACCGGATTTCGAGTCATCAGCCGACCCTCCGTTCCCATCGGTCCCGTCGGCACCGATGGGAACGTCGAGATCGGCGAGCACCCCGGCGGGCACGTCGATGCGGATGATGCTGCCCACCGCCTCCTCAAAGGAGTCCAGGCGGGACGCCCCGAAGAACAGCCCGAGGGCCAGGAGGACGTTGGCGCCGATCAGCAACCGCTGAGACCACGTCCTCCGATAGACGACGACGGCCGACGGAGGGACATCCACCGCATGAGGGGACGGCGCCTCGACGGAATCGGGCCCATCGGCAGATCCATCGGCAGGTCCGTCGGCAGGTCCGTCCGACACATCGCTCAGGCTACCAGTGGCCCTCCCGCCCGGCCGGGCGCCCGCCGGCCCGACACGACTTCATAAGGAGCCGCGAGCGCTCTAGCCTGCGCCGATGGCCGATTCGACCGCTCCCGATCCCGTCTGTGTCAGCTGGGTCGACGGGAACCTGATGGCTCCCGGCGAGGCCGCCCTGCGTGCCGACGACCATGCCATCGTGGTGGGTGACGGCGTGTTCGAGACCACCAAGGTCGTAAATGGCGTGCCGTTCGCCCTGAGTCGCCACCTTCGTCGCCTGAGTCGGTCCGCCCGGGGCCTCGGCCTCGACGAACCGGGTGAGGGCAGGATCCGGTCAGCCGTCGATGCCGTGCTCGCCGCCGACCCGACCGCCGGACTGCTCAGGATCACGTGGTCGAGCGGTGCGGGGCCCCTCGGATCCGGCCGGGGCGGTGGACCGGGCACGCTGGTCGTCTCCACCTCGAGCAGCAACACATGGCCGAACGCCGAACGGGTCTATCTGGTGCCCTGGATGCGGAACGAACACGGCGCCCTGACCGGTCTGAAGACAACGTCCTACGCCGAAAACGTGCTGGCCCTGGCCACCGCCAAGCAGGCCGGCTGCACCGAGGCACTGTTTCGCAACACCGCAGGGATGCTCTGCGAGGGCACCGGGACCAACGTGTTCCTCGTGATCGGTGACCAGTTGGTCACTCCACCTCTGTCCTCGGGCTGCCTGGCCGGAATCACCCGTGAGTTGGTTCTGGAACTCGCCGACCGGGACCTGTTCGGGTCCGCGGTCGACGGCGTGGAGGTCCGGGATGTCGATCCCGGGGAATTGTTAACGACCCGGGAGGCGTTCCTCACCTCAGCGACCCGCAACGTGAGTGCCATCTCGGAGGTCACCGGCGAGTTGGAGGCCACGTTCGGCCCAGTGTCGGGCAACCCAGCCCCGGGACCGGTGACCACCCGGGTGGCGGCCGCCTTCGACGAACTCGAAGCCCGAGACATCGACCCCTGATCGGGGCCTGTTCCCATCTGCTGGTTCCCGCCTGCCGATTTCCTACTGCTGGCCTCCACCAGCCCGCACCATTCAATCTGTCCGGAGATAGACCACGTCACCGGCCAGCACCTCCACGGTCGACCCGTCATCGGTCGCCACGACCAAGGCACCGTCGATGCCAACGTCGATTGCCGTACCCACGAGGTCTCCTCCGACGCGCTCGGCACGCACCGACCGGCCGACCGTCGCCGACCGTTCCAGGTGGGCAGCGCGGAGCGTTGCCGGCCCCTCAGGACCGCCGAGGGCTTCCAGCCGGTCTCCGAACGTCTCAAGGATCCTGTCCAGCAGGCTCGCCGGTTCGACCACCACCCCCACGCCGGCCAACGACACCGCGCCCGGTGGGGCGTCGTCACCGGGTCCCGGCCACGCCACGTCGACTCCCATGCCGACCACCACCGCCGGTGCTGCCGAGCCGGCCCGCGGCTCGGCAACCAACTCGGCGAGAACGCCCGCCACCTTGCCCACCGGTTCGCCAGAGGTCCGGTCGACCAGCAGAACGTCGTTCGGCCACTTGACCATGGCGATGACGTCGGCCTTCCCGGTCTTCAGGAGGGGCCCCAGTGCATCGACCAGCGCGACGGCGAGACACGACGTGACCAGGGAGAGGCGTTCGACATGCCATCCCGGGCGGACCACGACCGAGAAGAGCAGGTTGGTTCCCGCTGGCGCATCCCAGCGGCGGTCCAGTCGCCCGCGACCGGCCGTCTGGTGGTCGGTACGTAGCACCAGCCCGCCGGGCTCACCGGCCGCGGCCCGCATCACCAGATCCGCGTTGGTGGATCCCGTCTCGTGCGCCGTCTCGATCCGAAAGGAAAAAGGCATTCCGGAATTCGTCGGAACGACCTGTGACCAATGATCGTCCGCTCGGGGGTGCACGAGACCACTCATTGGGGCGATGATAGGGACGTGTTCACCAAGGTCCTGATCGCAAACCGTGGTGAGATCGCCGTCCGGGTCATCCGGGCGTGCCGTGAGATGGGCGTGGCCACGGTCGCCGTCTACTCCGATCTCGACCGCGACGCCCTCCACACACGACTGGCCGACGAGGCCTACGCACTGGGTGGCCAGACAGCTGCCGAGAGCTACCTCGACACCGAGGCCATCCTGTCGGCCATCGACCAGAGCGGCGCCGACGCGGTGCACCCCGGCTACGGCTTCTTCTCGGAGAACGCCGACTTCGCCCGGGCCGTAACCGAACGTGGGGTTACCTTCATCGGGCCGCCCCCGCCGGCCATCGAGGTCATGGGCAACAAGATCAGTGCCCGACTGGCGGCTGAGAAGGTCGGCGTCCTGGGAGTACCCGGTACCACCGAGTTCATCACCGACCCCGAACAGGTCCGGACCTTCGGAGCCGAACACGGCTACCCGGTCGCCATCAAGGCGGCCTATGGCGGTGGCGGACGAGGCATGAAGGTGGTGTCGGACGAGTCGGCCATCGAGGACGCCATCGAGTCGGCCCAGCGCGAAGCCATGGCCTACTTCGCCCGTGACGAGATCTACATGGAGCGGTACCTGACCGCACCACGCCACATCGAGATCCAGATTCTCGCTGATGCCCACGGCAACGCCGTCTACCTCGGCGAGCGCGACTGTTCAGCCCAGCGTCGACACCAGAAGCTCATCGAGGAGGCCCCGGCTCCCGCCCTTCCCGACGACGTGCGGAGGGCCATGGGCGAGGCGGCCGTCGCCGTGGCTCTGGGCTGCGGCTACACCAACGCCGGCACGGTTGAGTTCCTCTACGAGGACGGGGCCTTCCACTACCTCGAGATGAACACTCGCCTCCAGGTCGAGCATCCGGTGACCGAGTTGGTGACCGGCCTAGATCTCGTCGAACAACAGCTCCGGATCGCCTCGGGCGAACCACTGGACTTCGGTCAGGACGAGGTCACCATCACCGGCCACGCCATCGAGGTCCGGATCAACGCCGAAGACCCGGCCGGCGGGGCGTTCCTGCCCAGTCCGGGCCGGATCGACGCGCTTAGGGTGCCCGACGGCTTCGGCGTGCGGTTCGACGGCGGCTACGAGGCAGGCGACGAGGTCAGCCAGTACTACGACAACCTGATCGGAAAGCTCGTGGTCTGGGGACGCAACCGGGATGTGGCCATCCGTCGCACCCTGCGGGCCCTGGCCGACTTCGAGATCCGGGGCGTCGCCACCACCATCCCGGCCGATATCGCCATCCTGGAGCACCCCGACTTCTCCGCGGTCGCCCATTCCACCAAGTGGGTCGAGGAGACGCTCGACCTGTCGGACGCCTCGGACGCCGACGACCCGTCCGCCACAGGTGACGACGTACCGACGATTCGCCGGGACATCTCCGTCGAGGTAGACGGGCGCCGCTTCGCGGTGAGTATGTGGGTACCGGAAGCCGCACCGTCAGCCGGGCCTGCCGCCCGGACCCGGACCAAGCGATCCGGAAGCGGCACCAGCACTCTGGGAAACGGTCGGGTGGCGGTCCCCATGCAGGGCACCATCGTCAAGGTGCTGGTCGCGGTGGGCGACTCCGTGGATGCCGGCGATCCGGTCTGCGTGCTGGAGGCCATGAAGATGGAGAACAACGTGGCGGCCGACAAGGCCGGCACCGTCGCCGAGGTTCTGGTCGAGCCCGGCGACTCAGTCGGTTCCGGCGACGTGGTGGTGGTGATCGAGTAGGACCCCTCGAAGGGGTCTACCTTCCGGTCCGGCCGGACGGTGACTACTCAGCGGCTTCGGCCAACGCCTCAGCCAGCGTGGGGTGCACGAACAGGCTCTCCTGGATGTCGTGCACGGTCAGACCCGCAGTCACCGCGAGAGCCACAATGGCGATCAGTTCGGCGGCATGGCGAGCCACGATGGAACCACCCAGGATCACACCGGTGGCCGGGTCCGACACGATCTTGATGAAGCCCCGCGGATCGTCGTTGATGACCGCCTTGGCTGATGCCGAGAACGGCACCTTGGTGACCCGGATCTTGCGACCCTCAGCGAACGCGTCAGCCTCGGCCAGGCCCACGTCGGCTATCTCTGGTTCGGTGAACACCGCCGAGGCC
>Ga0315334_10001950_pt1 | contig 12865 bp, 13 predicted proteins | sample M150034915metaG_FD_205555 | JGI IMG/M metagenome (GOLD analysis project Ga0315334, IMG submission 205555) | Ammonia-oxidizing marine archaeal communities from Monterey Bay, California, United States - M1 500m 34915 | ecosystem: Environmental > Aquatic > Marine > Intertidal zone | place: USA... | reverse complement strand
GCTGGACCACAGCGAAAAATGTGATTTCATTGCTCAGTTGTGTGAGGACCGAACGGTATTGAGTGAGGTAGGCTCGAAAGAACAAGGAATTCTGATCAGCCCCGGAAAATGGATCAAGATGATGCAGAAAGAATTACAGGCCGGCTCCTGGAAGGTTATCGCAGAAGGAAGAGAAAGCGGCTCCGTTGGGATATTCAGGCCAAATGGAACACCTCATACGATACTCATTAATAAAATTATTGCAAAAGTAGATGCCGAAAAAATTCTTTGGGAAGCACCAGAAAAGAAGCAGCAGGTCTGGTTCATCAATCTGTTTGGGGCAAATGTAAATTTGGGTAATATAGCCCCACACGACGTGATTCCACTTGAATGCCTTCGATTGGGACTTAGAGGTGATACTTTCTTCAATTATCTGCCTGACAAAATAGTCGACGACCTTCAGAATCAAGAAGGCGAAATGGCCAAAATAAGAAAAGAGAAACAAGAGAAAAAACCCAAGTTATCATGAAATGTATTACCGTGCGTGAACTTAACCATTGGCGCGATTCCGATCACCCCCACCAATTGATCGATATCCGGGAAGACCACGAGGTTGACATTGCCTGCATTGATGGAGAGCACATTCGTATGGCTGAGATCTTAGAAAACATTGAAAAGATCAGAAAAGATATAGACGTTGTGATACATTGTCGAAGCGGCGCCAGAAGTGGTGCCGTTGTTCAGGAATTAACAAAACAAGGTTACGAGAATGTTTACAATCTTAGTGGGGGCATTCTTGCGTGGATCGAAGAAGTGGATCAAACACTTCAGCCCTATTAATGAAGCATATACGATCGTACTTCCTGGTTTTGATGAAAGGCATCGCAATGGGTGCCGCAGATGTCGTTCCGGGCGTATCCGGTGGCACCATAGCATTCATTACCGGGATCTATGAAAAACTTCTTGATTCTATCAACGGTGTTAATCTCGGTCTTTTCAAAATAATCAGGACTGAGGGTATAACAGCGGCGTGGAAAAGTTTTAACGGCACCTTCCTTTTGGCACTGTTCGGCGGGATCGGGATAAGCATCTTCAGTCTTGCCCGCGTGATCGAATGGCTACTGCTCAATGAGCCCGTAAAGCTTTGGGCCTTTTTTTTCGGGCTTGTTCTGGCCAGTATTATATATGTGGGGAAACAGGTTGGCAAATGGAGCTACGGTGCTATAATTGGTATCATTCTCGGAGCCGCTCTCGCGTTTACGATCACTGTGCTGCCTCCCCTTGGCAATTCAGACTCATTGGTCTACATGTTCTTTTGTGGCATGATCGCAGTTTGTGCAATGATACTACCGGGAATTTCCGGCAGCTTCATCCTTTTGATATTGGGTGCATATCAACCCGTAATTGAAGCCTTGTCTGATAGAAATTTTTCACTATTGGCAGTAGTCGGAGCAGGCTGCGTGGTGGGGCTTCTTACCTTCTCAAGGGTCTTAAAATGGCTGTTCAGGAAATTCGAAAATGTGACCATTGCCGTATTAACCGGATTCTTGATCGGCTCGCTGAATAAGATCTGGCCCTGGAAAGAGGTGCAGAAAGTATATGTTAGTCACGCAGGAGAGCCCGACATGATGCATGTGACATCACTGGTTGAAAGAAGCATCCTTCCCGGAAAATCGTTTGCAACCGTAGACATCTCTGTGTTTACCACTGACGGAGTCGCTGAAGTGACGGAAACAAATCTAACAGACCCCCAGCTATTCGCTGCAATTGCGCTGATGATCGTTGGATTTGGATTTATCTTCCTGATGGAATTCATCGCTAAAAAGATGAAGAAAGATGAGGCCTAAGACCTTCGGACTAATTGGGAGGAAACTTGATCATTCATTTTCCAGATCGTATTTCACAAAAAAATTTAAAGAGCTTCAACTCGACCACAAGTACTTGAATTTTGAGCTGGAATCCATTAGTGAGCTACCTAATCTTATCAGTACAAACAAACCCAACGGCCTAAATGTGACGGTTCCCTATAAGGAAAAAGTACTTGAATTTCTGGATGAGCTGGACCCTATTGCACAAGAAATTGGAGCAGTAAATACCATTCAGTTCACCTCGGAAAAGCTGATCGGTCACAACACCGATGCATTTGGTTTTAGCCAAGCAATAAAACCCTTCCTGAAAAGCAATCACGAACGGGCACTTGTGCTAGGAACAGGAGGTGCTTCAAAAGCCGTACTGCATGTGCTACAACATCTTGGAGTAGAATGCTATTCAGTATCAAGAAGCCCTGTGGATGATCAACTTCACTATCAAGAAGTAAACCGGGAGATTATTTCCGCATGCCAGCTCATCGTTAACGCAACTCCCGTCGGTATGTATCCATTCCACAATACCCAACCAGACATTCCATATAAAAACATAACTACTCAGCACCTACTTGTTGACCTAATATACAATCCGGAGCAAACCGCATTTATGAAAAAAGGTGAGGACAACGGTGCTACTGTACTTAATGGTCTTACTATGCTGAAACAACAAGCGGAAAAATCGTGGTCGATCTGGAATGATCAATGAAAAAAGGCCGCCCAATGACGACCTTTAATTTTGAAAAACAATGGATGATTAAATGCTGTTTATCTTTCGGGCCTACTCTGTACCCTCCTCATGTCTTATTCCAAATACTTACCAATCCAAGCTTGCAAGCTTACTATCACTGTAGTCTATGCCCGGAATGACCTTTACCATAGCGCTATTAATTACACGACTAAAATCCTCGTTCTTATCATAGGATACTCCAGCCCTATCATAGGTAATAAAAGCTGCAGGAAAATCCATAAGACTCTGCATCTTCTGTAATTCAGGATAACGCATCGTTGATATAAGTGTCATCGTCATTGACAATGTAGGTCCGCCACCAAGGCGTGCTTTTGAATTTGTAGCTAGCGCTATTCTCTTGGTGTAATGCCCATCTGCAATAAATTCTATCATTACAGACGAATTGTACGGGAGCCTATACTCAAATTTTCCGTTGTTTGAATGATGCGAATAAATCACCTTGCCATTTTCAAAAACATTGAAATCAAATTCTTTTACCTTTTCTACCGTATTTACAACGTTCCCTTTGACTGTGAGCGTGAGCTCATCAAATGAGGCAACATTTTCTTGTGCAATAGACGTGTTTTCTATCCCTATAAGTCCGCTGATAATTAAAATACTTAATGTCCAGTTTTTCATGATTGCTATATTTTTAGTTTACTACCGACTGCTTTTCAGACAGAACCTTACAAGCAATTTTCAGATCCGCTAACATTACTTATAGTTAAAGAATTGTGATGGATCGGCAAACTCTCTTATTTGAGCTACTTGAGTGCATATATGGCTCGCAACGATCAGTCCTTTTATGTAACTTACTGATTAAGTGACTATTAAAATAATGAGGCGATTACTATTGTTCCCATTTTGGGAACGCAATTCTTTAAATGGCCAAAAAAGGACTAAAAATAATGGCTTTGCGGGGCCATTATCTGAACTACAGCTATTTCAAGCTAGGACCATACTTCCTCGCCGCAAATTCAAGATTTTTCTGGAGGATCGCTACCATAGTATGGTAGTCTCTCCTTAAAAAGAAAAGTGCTTCTCGCTTACGTACATAATACGGAAAAGGCCTTTCCAACTGTACCAGGTCTTTGTTCAATACTGCAAGTCCTTGTTGATGTGAATTCATATGGACAAACTCAATAAAGTACGGATCAACAATTAAAAATTCATTTAACTCAACATCAGTTGGAGTAAGCAGATGATCATCCAGCAATACTCCTTTGAGATCCCCTGAACTCACTCTTCCTGAATTATGAGAATAAAAGAAATATATATTTGAAAAAGAATAATTCAACTTAAAGGCACTTACTATTTCAAGATGCTTCAATTTCATCATTTTTTCTTCTTTGTTGGCAGTTGAAGTATCCCCTCTTTGTACCAGCGCCTGTATCTTTTTCTGATTGGTTCTTAGCCGTACCAGCAAACATCCATTCATAACAGCATGGACATTAACTCTTGCAACAGAATCACGATACTGTCTGCTCGATCTCACACGCGAATCCTGAGAATAGCAATTGCCTGCCAAAAGTAGGCTTATGAAAAACAGACATTTCAATTCTTCAGGTTCTTATTGATATCAACCAGGTCAGTGTATGCCCCTAGTATGTCCTTGTTCTTAACGATCTCTATCCAATAGATCATATCAAAACCCATCTTATACCAGATCTCAGTGTAAAATGGTTCGACGTAACAGAGATGAACGTTGTAATCTGTGTAGAATCTTGATGCCAGATGATGCCCTTCTTTTTTCAAGTGATCAAATCGCTGAGCCGTATTCATTTTATTGAACTCCTTTTCATCTAACATATAATAAAGTTAGGCAATACGACATTAACAGGAGATCAAAAACCTAAATTTGCAGCTGTGAATTTTGAATTAATAAGCGATTATGTTCCAACCGGAGATCAGCCAGAGGCGATAGAACAGCTTGTTTCAGGCCTTCAGGAAGGGGTAAGTCATCAAACTCTTCTTGGTGTTACCGGTAGCGGTAAAACATTTACTGCAGCCAATCTCATTGCAGAAGTAAATCGTCCGACCCTGGTCCTCTCCCACAACAAGACTCTTGCAGCACAGCTATATGGAGAGTTCAAAAGCTTCTTCCCTAAGAATGCCGTTGAGTATTTTGTTTCCTACTACGATTACTACCAGCCGGAAGCTTATATCCCGGTTACCAACACATTTATTGAAAAGGACCTGTCCATCAATGATGAAATTGAGAAGTTAAGACTTAGCGCCTCTTCTGCCCTACTATCCGGACGAAGAGATGTGATCGTTGTCTCATCAGTATCCTGCATATACGGGATCGGTAATCCTGCAGAGTTTCATAAAGGACTGATCAAAATAGAGGTCGGTCAGCTGATCGCTAGAAATAAGTTCTTACTTCAGCTGGTGGAAAACCTGTACTCTCGAACGGATATCGAGCTTGGGCGTGGGCAATTTCGAGTAAAGGGAGATACTGTTGACATTTACGTGGCGTATGCTGATTTTGCAATACGGGTAGTTTTCTGGGGAGATGAAATTGAAAGCATTGAGTCTTTCGATCCATTACACAATACTACATTGGATGGTTTCGAGGAAATTCAGATCTTCCCTGCTAATATTTTCGTTACCAGCCCGGAAACCATCAGACAGGCCATACTTGAAATCCAGGACGATCTTACTAAGCAGGTCGAGTTTTTTAAGGAGCTAGGCAAACATTTGGAGGCAAAACGCTTAGACGAGAGAACAAATTTTGATCTGGAAATGATGCGGGAGCTCGGCTATTGCTCAGGCATTGAAAACTATTCCAGGTATTTTGACAAAAGGGAGCCCGGAACAAGACCATTCTGTCTGATCGATTATTTTCCCGATGACTATTTAATGATCATAGATGAAAGTCACGTGACAATACCTCAGGTCCGAGCCATGTACGGTGGAGACAGAAGCCGCAAGATCAACCTGGTTGAACACGGTTTCAGATTACCTGCAGCAATGGACAACAGGCCGTTGAAATTCGAAGAATTCGAAACGCTTGCCAAGCAGGTGGTCTATACAACAGCCACCCCAGCGGATTATGAACTAGAAAAATCTGAAGGGGTCGTGATCGAGCAGGTTATTAGACCAACAGGTCTTCTCGACCCTACTATCCATGTTCGACCCAGCCTCAATCAGATTGATGACCTGATCGAAGAAATCCAAATAAACATTGAAAGAAAGGAACGCACATTAGTAACGACATTGACCAAAAGAATGGCAGAAGAATTACACAAATATTTGGATAGGTTTGGGCTGAAAACAACTTACATTCATTCTGATGTTGATACCCTTGATAGAGTTGAAATTCTGAGAGATCTGCGGCTCGGAGTTTACGACGTTTTGGTAGGTGTAAATTTATTGCGTGAAGGACTGGATCTACCTGAGGTATCATTAGTCGCCATCTTGGATGCCGACAAAGAAGGGTTTTTGCGATCAGAAAGAAGCCTTGTTCAAACAGTTGGACGTGCCGCAAGAAATATTAACGGTCGAGTCATTATGTATGCTGATAAAATAACTAACTCCATGAAAAGGACCATTGACGAAACCGATAGACGGAGGGAGAAACAAACAGACTACAATACGAAACATGGTATAACACCTAAGCAGATCGTCTCCAGCAGACAACAGATACTTGAAAAAAGCAAGGTAGGAAAAGGTAAACAAGAGGAAGAAAAGGCATATTTAGAACCTCGAGGTGTTGACCTGGCAGCCGATCCGGTAATATCATTTATGTCGGCAGAAGAATTGGAAAGAGCAATTGAAAGCACAAAAGAAGAAATGGAAAAAGCCGCAAAAGAGCTGAATTTTATTGAAGCCGGAAGGCTGAGAGATGAAATGTATTCACTGCAGCGTCTACTTGACACCAAATGAGTAGCTCCCCCTTCATAAGTGAATTTTTTAGATACGCCCCCAACTCGAGCAGTTTATCCCAATGTGAATTGGAATAGTTTTTGTTTTATTAATTTAAACACTTAAACTTGATGTGATGATACCAATTAAACTACCCATTATGATGTTGCTGCTTCTTATTGGAACAGCATCCTGCAAAGCTAAAAAAGAAGCTGCCGATAATCCAGCCACTGAAGAATCAGTGCAGGATAACGTAAAGATGATCCACATGACCGATGCATTTCTTTTGCCTAAGTCCATTGACGTGGTCAACATCAATAGCCTACGCATTAAAGGAGACATTTTAGAGATCGATGTATCCTATGGTGGTTGTAAGGAACATGATTTTGTGCTATATGGCAACAGAGCTTATCAAAAAAGTCTACCGCCAAAAATAGGACTCGCTTTGATCCATGATGCACATGGTGACAAATGCAGGAAGCTTTCATCGAAGAAATTATTCTTCAACATTAAGAGCATTCGCTATCCTGATAAAGATAAGGACTACGTTGTCGTGGTTTATGTGAATCAGGAATCGGGGAAATCTGTCGATTACAAATACTGATCGCCCGTAATTCTTACTAAACAATCTGAATATTTCTATCGTGAGCATCGGAGTCTTGTTCGCAATTAGGTCCAATAGACTGAATCTGATTTTCTTGCTAAAGAACGTGGCTTTTTTAAAAACCCATTGAAAAAGAGTTTGGCAACCGAAATTCAAATAATAACTTCGAAGCAGCAGTTGTAAATCACTTATAAACGTGATATTTGCAATCGATATTTTAGTAACTAATAAATCACAACATGCAGTTAATTGAATGCGTACCTAACATCAGCGAAGGTCGAGATACCGACATCATCAAACAAGTTACGGATGTCATTGAATCGTCCGAAGGAGTACGACTGCTGGATGTAGACCCTGGAAAAGCAACAAACAGGACGGTTATCACATTTGTCGGAGAACCAAACGCTGTAGTGGACGCAGCTTTTAAATTGATCAAAAAAGCCTCGGAGCTTATCGACATGAGCAAACATAATGGAGAGCACCCCAGGATGGGAGCAACAGACGTTTGCCCCATGGTGCCAATAGCTAACATTACAATGGAAGAAACTGCCTCATTCGCCCATAAACTGGGGGAGCGAGTTGGCGAAGAACTTCAGATACCTGTATATTTCTACGAGAACGCTGCAAAGAGTGATGAAAGAAGAAACCTAGCAGTCGTTCGCTCGGGAGAATATGAGGGGTTGAAAACTAAGCTATCCGACCCTGACTGGGCCCCGGATCATGGTCCGGCGGCATATGAAAAAGCACACACTACGGGCGCTACGGCGATATCTGCACGTGACTTTTTAGTTGCTTACAACATTAACCTGAACACTACCTCCACACGAAGAGCAAATGCTATTGCATTTGATGTTCGTGAAAAAGGACGCATTGCCAGAGAAGGAGGAATCCTTTCCGGCAAAGTAGTTAAGGACGAAAATGGTAATGACACCTGGACACCGGGGACATTAAAATCAGTTAAAGCTATCGGTTGGTTCATAGAAGAATATGGTGTGGCCCAAATTTCTATGAATCTTACTAATATAAACGTCACCTCAATACATGAAGCATTTGACGAGGTCTGTCGAAAGGCAAATGATCGCGGTATCCGTGTTACCGGTTCTGAGCTTGTGGGCCTAGTTCCACTTCAAGCCATCTTAAGTGCCGGGAAATACTTTCTCAGGAAACAGCAACGATCAACCGGGATTTCAGAAGCGGAGATCATTAAGATCGCTGTGAAAAGTCTTGGATTGGATGAATTGGGACCATTCAGACCGGAAGAGCGGATCATTGAATACTTGCTCAAGGAAGGGAATGAGAAAAATTTGGTGGACCTTTCTTTAGTGGAATTCGCAGAAGAAACTGCGTCCGAAAGTCCAGCCCCCGGTGGAGGATCGATATCAGCATATGCAGGAGTGCTCGGCGTTTCATTAGCCACTATGGTAGCCAACCTGTCATCACACAAAAGAGGATGGGATGATCGATGGGAAGAGTTTTCAGTTTGGGCAGAAAAGGGTCAGCAGTACAAGAACGAACTAATTCGATTGGTTGATGAAGACACCAATTCCTTCAACAAAATAATGGAAGCATTTAGGCTGCCTAAAGGAAGTGATGAAGAGAAAGAGCTTAGAAAAAAGGCTGTAGTAGAAGCAACTAAATATGCCATTGAGATCCCATTCAAAGTAATGGAAACGGCATATAGATCAATGGAGATAAACAAAGCAATGGTAGAATTCGGAAATCCAAACTCTGTTACCGATGCTGGTGTTGGAGCCTTATGCGCAAGAGCCGCAGTCATGGGGGCCTATATGAATGTGAAGATCAACTGCAAAGAGCTGGACGATACCAAATACGTTGAAGATATGCTTAAAAAAGGTGCCGAGATACAGCAAAAAGCTCAGGATCTGGAAAAAGAAATAGTCGCAATTACAGAAAGCAAGATCTGAGCTAGAGGGTTGGATTTCAACTCCATTTTCACTTTTACAATGAGTGTGAAATTATTGTGCAACATTCATTTTTTTTATTAAAATATCACCGTATATTCGTTATAATTACTATTATTCAATACTCAATATACTATGAATGAGTATCTTACCTCACGAGAAACAAAGCGGCTTGTAATACGCCCCCTGAATCAAAATGACGTAAAATCGTGGGAATCGTTTGTATCCGATGGGTCAGGATTCAGGTATTATCCGAACACCATGAAGATTGATAAAAACATGGCGCAGACATGGATTGATCGACAATTAATGAGGTACAACCAAGATGGTTTCGGTCTTATGGCATTGGAAAGTAAAGAAACCGGGGAATTAATTGGACAATGTGGCCTGATCAAACAGGAGGTAGACGGGAAGGATGAGATCGAGATCGGGTATCACATAATTGAGGAACATCGAGCAAAGGGATATGCTACTGAAGCGGCTGAATATTTCAAATTCTTTGCCTTTGAACAATTATCTATCAAATCGGTAATATCTATAATTCATGCAGAAAATGTAGCATCACAAATGGTCGCTTCACGCAATGGCATGGTAAAGGAAAAGAGTACCATTTGGAAAGAGATGAAGTCATTTATCTACAGGGCTTGGCGCTAGTCAAAAATATATCAGCCAAAAACAATTAACTTTTTTACGCATTTGTGTTATGCAAGTACTCACCAATAACAAATTTGGTCTGATCTATGCGTAAGGAATACTTATCAGAAAGCTACGTGAGGGAACATTTACATAATATAATCAGCAATTAAACATGAAAGCAATCGCAACTGTAATCCTGTCCTGTCTTCTATTTCTTTCGTATTCTCAGCAATTTGAAGGAAGCGTAGACTATACTCTAACGGTGAAAGATACGAAGAGGAAACCTATGAGTGCTGCTAAGGTAATATTCACAGAAATAGACAGTCGACAAAAAATATTTAAGCGAACAGATGCACTTGGAAAACTAAACATATTGCTTCAAGGGGGGCGAGAGTGGCTTATAACTATTGGAGAGATCAGGAATGAATGGAGTGTCGAAATCCCGGAAAGAGGAGAGGGAATCAGTACAAGAACGATCACATACAACTACGAAAGATGGAAAAGAGAAAATCGTCCGCCGGTTGACCGCAGTGCTTTGGACCTTACGACCCTAGCTCAAAAAATAAACAGCAAAGATGTACCGAATAAAACACACGGAATACTGACACTGAATATTTCGAAAAGATCTGGAGGACCTTTAAAAGAAGTTAATGTTGGTCTCACGTGCTACAAGCTTAAAAAAACCTTCACTAGTGCCACAGACAAATCGGGCCGTGCACGATTTAAGCTCCCTCTATCTAACGAATATCATATTGACATTGACGGTATCGAGGAGTTCCAATTCTATAACATGGGAAACCTTCCGGCTTTCTACACCATGGAGTTTACATACGAACCAAGCAACGTCAAGGAATCTTTTGCTGGCGACACTGTCACACAGAGCCTGTCTGATAATTCGGCAGCCAGCTCCAGCAGAGCATATTATAAGATCAAGGTCCACAAAAGAGGTAAAGGATTTGTAAAGGACGAGCCTGTATATCTGAAAATGCTGAAAAGCAACAAAGTATACAAAGCCAAAACCAATAAGGATGGAGAAGCAGATTTCCTGTTGCCAATTCACAGAAAATATCTGATCGATTTCAATTATGAAAAAGACGTCGACGTTATAGATCTGAGCAAAACGAGAGGAATTGTAACAGGTGAGATGCAGATGAATTACTCTCCAAGAGAAAAGCTGGAATTTCCGGAGAGGTTCATTCCGAATCCCAATGAAGTTTTCATAAAACGATTTGATGAATTCATTAACAAACAATTTCCTGAACCCACGGATCAATACCTAGGACTCTATGCCAAATGGGCCAATCCGGAAGTAAATGCCCGATCAAAAGAAGCTCTGTTGGAAATTGGATTTGCATCCGTCAACAGAGATGCTCATCTGAAAATGATCGAAAAAAAGAATACGCCCCCCATAAACGTCTGCTTTGTTTTAGATAAAAGCGGTTCAATGTCAGGCTATGACAGAATTGAAAGTCTGAAGCAAAGCCTCTTGCAACTTGCAGATATGCTACGCCCCAACGACATTGTGTCTTTGGTTGTTTTTGATTCAGACGCACGAGTGGCAGTTCCCGCTCAAATATTTGGCAACGGTGAATACGTGAAAGAGATGTTCAGAGATATAGAAGCCGGTGGGGGCACTTCAATATATAAAGGGCTGGTAAAAGGGTTTGAAGAGGTTAATAAAAATTCATCCAGCGCAGATGCCAGCAAGGTGATCCTGCTTACCGATGGCTACGGAAGCAAGCCCGTATCAGATGTGATCGGATTAGCAAAGGCACACATCAATTCCGGAATAGAAGTTTCATGCATCGGTGTAGGGCAAGACTACAACCAGGCACTTTTGAGCCAGCTTGCATCAACAGGAGGAGGATTAATGCATTACGTTGGTGATGCGAAAAAAATGGACGAAGTTTTTGTAAAAGAGATGATCAGCTCTATGTATCCTGTAGCAGGAAAAGCAAAAATCGAGGTCTTCTATAACGAAAAACTTGTGTACAAACAGCTCTATGGCTATGTTGCCAAGAACATAATAGATGGGCAATTCAATATGGAACTGAAAAACATTTACCCGGGCTTGAACAAATTGGCCCTGGTGCATTTCGACCTGAACGACCCATCAAGGGCAATTGAGAAAGATCCATTGAAGATCAGAATGACCTACTTTGATTATAAGCAAAACAAAGAAATTGTACAGGAAAAGCGGGTAAAATTGAATTGGAGCGACAAAACAGGAGAGATCGAATATCTGGTGGACATGAACCACAAAAAATTATTGGCCATTGCCGTGATGAACCGAGCCATCAAAGTTATGGCAGAACATCACGGGGCCGGTGAAAACAAAAAAGCCAGATCGGTTATTGAAAGTTCCATTTTAGAAGTAAAGAAGATATTCCCCAATGTAGAGGATTCCGACGTCGACCTTCTCATGAATGAGCTTGTCGCATATACATCAGGTCTAGATCAGCTGCTGCGCAACATTCAGCTGAAAGGGAAATAAATAGCAATTTATTCATCCAATGGAAGTACTGTTGAATGTTTTACTTCGTCGAGAACAAACGAGCTCTGTATTTGACTGACGTTTGCAAGCCCTGCCAGCTTCCCTGAAGAAAACCGATGATAAGCATCAAGATCGGCAACAATGACCTTAAGTAAAAAGTCGTTTGCTCCTCCCATTAAATAACATTCCATGACTTCCTGCATTTCGGAAATGGAGTTCCTGAACTGCTCTATCTTTTCGATCTTCTGATCCTCCAGCGAAACGGAACAAAACACGATCATAGAAGGGGCTATTTTCTTTCTATCCACAACCGCTACATATTTGGCGATCACCCCACCCTTCTCCATTTTTTTTATACGCTCATAAACTGGTGTTTTAGTCATATTAACACGAGCCGCTATCTGCTTAACATCAAGCTTGGCATCTTCTTGTAGCATTTTCAAAATGGCACCATCTACTTCGTCTATTTTTTTCATAGGAATAATTCCTTTTAGCGTATTATGATCAATCAGAATTAAGTTTAATTTCCTTTATATACTCAAATATAAGGATTATTTACTTAATAAAACACTATTATTGATACTCAATCCTATTTACATTAATTTTGCAGTAAAAGATTAATCATGGGGAGACAGATGAAACCGGAAAGCTTGATGATGACACATGGGTATAAACCCGAGCTGTCTGAAGGAGCCGTAAAATGTCCCATTTTCCAAACATCAACTTTCGTATTTAAAACGGCAGAAGAAGGTAAAGCATACTTTGAGATCG
>Ga0315334_10001949_pt1 | contig 12873 bp, 7 predicted proteins | sample M150034915metaG_FD_205555 | JGI IMG/M metagenome (GOLD analysis project Ga0315334, IMG submission 205555) | Ammonia-oxidizing marine archaeal communities from Monterey Bay, California, United States - M1 500m 34915 | ecosystem: Environmental > Aquatic > Marine > Intertidal zone | place: USA... | reverse complement strand
TCATATTCTTGACTTATACTAATTCTATCTTCAACTTGTGTATGATTATCTGCTGACAAACTACTAACATTAAATGTAAAGAAAAACTCACTACTTAAAGTATTATATTCAGAGGTGTCTACAAATTCTGCAGATACAGATTTATATGATTCAGTTTCATATGTATATATGGTTTTAAGATATTTGTTTACACCAGTTACTGTTTGTTGTATAGTTGTTGTAAACGAACGAACTGCACTATCTGTAAATGGAATGTCTATTTCAGCTATCGTAGATAACGGCTGTAAATCGGTAAGAGTATATTGAGTATTATAATTAGTTTTTTTATCTTTTGCGTCTTTATTAAAATAATATTGATCTACTGTTAGTCCAAAGTCGAAATTCTCTCTATATTTACGGAACAGTATTTTACTGTCATGAGTATGACTATACTCAACTGGCACAATACTGTCTGTGTTAATAGAATTGACTTTCATTATGTCGCTAATTTAAAACCTTTAAAGTTAACTTTACTAATATGTTGAGAGGATGTAAGTGTAATTCTATCTCCAGGTGCGACATATTCTATATGAGAATGAGCAAAGACCCGGTTGGTCGTTGACGCTGTTTTTGCCATAGTATATGACCATACAGGACTTGTTGCACCATTAGCAACAGTTGTTTTATATATCGTTAATCTTGGACTACGACTTTTATGAGTATCAAAGTTTAAAGTAAACATTATATAACTACCTACATATGATGAATCATCAGGGTATGTAATAGAGAATGGGTTAAGATTTTGTGAAACTTCTGCATTAGTTTTTGTTGGGTCTACAACAACTCCATCGGATGTAAATTTTATATCTCCCCCGGAGCCAGTCGTAGATGCGCCATTTTGATAATAGAAATTTACCGCCGATAGAGTAAGTGCTGTTGAGCTTAATGCACTTGAACTACTAAACGTAGTTTTAATTAGATTTAATTCTGATTTTAAGAAACTAATTTCACTTTCATTTTGAGCGATTGTTGCAGATAGTGAAGCAAATTGAGCTACTCGATCATAGTTAAATTTACCTAATTCAATAGTACCACTAATATCTACATACTTTATTAAATGACCTGCAGTAGTATCTGATGTTAATATATTGTGCCCTGTAACAGTAGTAAACGTAGTAGATGATTCTCCTGTTGCGTCAGCTCCTTGTACGAGTTTGTCTCTAAATGTAATGTTATCTTCACCAATAACTAAGTCTTTAAAGGCTAGTAGCTTAGTACCATTATTAGTCTCGATAATCAGCTTATCGTTGTTTAATATTTCCGTGCCTACATCAATATCGGTAATATTAATAATTTCATCTTCTATGGCCATATAATTATTTAATTGTATTAGTAATTTACAAACGCTGTAATTGTACTAGTTGTTGTTGTTAATGAATCACATCCTGCGACATCGTATAAATCCACATAAAAATATCCACCAGAGACAAGCCCTGTCGTTGATGTACCTACACCAACATTTACATTAGTAAAGTAATAATTTGATAAATTAAAGGTGGTTTTAGTACCTATAATATCAATTAATGGTATTGTTATTGTTTTTGTACTTAAATCTATATCTTTTAATAAATCGTTGCAATTCCATGTTAAGAATCCGCTTAAGTGTACGAATCCAGAATTGGCTGTTAATGGAACATAAAATAATGTTGGGTTATTAGGTAAGTTTATTACTGCATTAGTATTACCACTTGTTGCGGTTTCTGCGGCTCTTGTTCTCCATTTGAAAGATACTTTACCGTTTTCTTTAGGTAACCCCATTGCATTGAGATTGTTACCTAGATTTACCTGAATAGCGCCTCCTGAATTAGACTCTGATGCTTGTGTTTGTATATATTCAGTTGTAAACCCTACGTTAAATTCATTTGTACTTAATCCTTGTTTTGTTGTTATTAATGGATCAAAACTTGCATTGTCAGGTATATCTAAATCTAATAAACTTAATCCTAATACTTCTGGATTTTTATTAATAAATGTTAATAATACCTTTTCATCATCTGTATCATTATTAAAATAATCTGTTTTAAGTAAATTAATATCTTCGTAAGTAGTAATAGGTGGTTGGAACATTGTGAATTTTAAGTCCACAACATCTACTTTTAGATCGTCTCTAAAAATTGTAAAATATACGTGTCTCTTAGCTTGGTCGACAATGTCGGTCTGTATTATATGTTTAAATGTATTACCAGTTAAAGATGGTATTGTAGTTGCTGAGAGTGGCCTTGTTATAACTAATTCTTCTCCGTCATCAAAATCAACAACAACTTTATTCATTCTATAGTCAGTGGAGGCGTCATAAGCAGATAGACCCGATAATGAAAACGTAACATTAGTAGTACCAGTCAGCGACTGAGACTTAGTCTTAGTCCCTGCCGCAGGTAACGGTGTTGCTGTTACTGTATATGTAAACGTATTCATGGATTATCCTATAAACTGTAATTGTTTGACTGGTTCACCGATCGGTTTAATGCCCTTGTGTATAGGATCACCATCACGAGAATCAGCTGGAAGCTCCCATGTCGCAGCACACGCCCATGTGTCTCCAAAAAATTCTGTTCCTTCTGTACCAGGTACAAGAGTACCGCTCTTAATTGCGACTCCTCCTGCCTTTGTATTATCCATCGGGACAGACATAAAACCTATTTGTTTAAAATTTTCTACCCAGTCAGCTGGTCTCGAGCCAATATAAAAACTACCATCTTCTCTTTTCCTCGTCAATAGTTCATTTTTGACTAAGGCGGTTGGCTGTTCCGGTAATGCGCTCCATTGAAGGGCGTAATGTAACTGATTTGGATCGGGTTTGTCTAATTGAATAAATGCTTTTATTATACTTTTTAATATATTATTAGCAACCAGAGAGTCACTACCACCTCTACCGCGTTCAGGTTCTTTTCCACCAAACGGGTGCGCTACAAACCAATCATTATAATCGTTATCGTGATTCTCGGCAAACTTATCTAAAACTAGAACCTGGACCCATATGGTATATTTTCTATCAGTTAACACACACCAAGCTGCTCGACCTGTGTGAGTCGCAGGAGGTGCGGTATATGTTTCTTGAGCAGCCTCGGTAATCGGGATGTTCATGGATAAAACATTCTCCATTCCCTTACTCACACCACCTGTATTAGTTGTAGTTGTTCCTTCACCGGCGCGGCCCTGCTGTGACATCGTCCCGGCGGCCTTTTCATTTTCCCAAGCTAGCGGAGATTCATCGATCTTGGCTTTCCCTTGCGTGGCTAGCGCGGCAGCAGTTCCCCCCACTAGACTTGCATCCAGTCCTGCAGACTGATGTGTTTGACCTGTAGACGGCATCGGTATACGAACCTCTTCCTCTACTGGATATGTAAACCCAGAATTAGGTATTCTACATTTTAGCCAAGAATCCCACCTAATTATTTCTACGACACCGTCATCATACCATACAGCATCAACCTCTAAATCCCTACCTACGCGTTTGATAGTAGTTACCCCGGATGGTGTTTTAGGAAGCTTACCTCGCTCCGCTACTTGGATGATTTTATCGACTTGATCTGAATTTATTCCTGAAATTTTAATATCTGCATCATCTTCTATAATTTCAGGATTACTTCCATCACATAGTGTAATTTGCGGCCTATTTATTTCTTCGCTAAGTGTATTGGCTATTGTATCCTTTGCAGGTATAATCATCTCCACGTCTACCAGCTCTTCAGATTCTACATTAAGTAATTTTTTACGTAAATTCTTAGACGATTCTTGTAAGTAATCTATTTTCTTTGTTACTCCGGTTGTGGGTTTTTGTACTTCTTTTTCTTCCCACGGATTCTTAACAACTACACCAGTAACTTCAAATTTATGAAGTTCAAACCTACTTACGTTAGTACTAGTAGTAAAAGATAAACCTACATTTAAAGGTGGTAGTATATTATTTTCTTTTTGATCTTCTGATTGCATTCCATACCATGGTTGATATTTAACAGAACCACCTTGAGTATCTCCTACATTACCCTCTCCAATGCTCCCCCAAGTGTGATTTAATCTATATTCTGCTATAGTATTATAATCTGTAGCGCTTGTAAGCTTATTATATAGTGTAACTTTAGTTCCTTTATTTGATAAATCGATTCTATAATCTACAAATACCGCGTCGGCAGCTGAAGTATGCATTGGTACAGAAGAAGCCGCAACTGTATTCATCGCGAAGGAGGTTAGAACTTGTGTGTTATAATATGAACTACCTCGTATACCAATAGAACATGGAGTTGCTGTATATGATGTACCATTAAACCATCCAGGTTTATCTTCTGATGTACTTGCAAAATTACCACCAATATCAAATCCAATTCCAAGAAAGCTTTCTGCTGGACCAAAGCTTCCTAAATTACCACTACCAATGTTGCTGGTAATTTGATATTTTCCAGGATCATCTGCCTTTATTCCAGTATACGGATTCCAATTATTATGAACATATAGGCCATCTGTTTCTTGTGCTGTCCCAGCAACTTCATTTGTACTAAATAATGCCTTCGCGTAGCCTAGAGTTGAACCAATACCATTAGGTATTATATAAGAATTCTTCGGAGGATTCTTAAAAAACGAAACACAAAAACCTTCACCAGCACCTGCAGGTGCATATTGTTGGATCCATCTTGTAGCTGACTGGCCTGTTGATTGAGAACTAGCATATGCAGTAGGTGAAGGCACGTTAAATGATCTTGCTCTAAAATCTACTCTTATAGTATATTCAGGATCATAAGCTGTATACTTTGGATTATAACTTATAAATCCTCCACTATACATGAAAGGGAAAGCAACATTACCAGAAAGGTTATCAACAGCTACATTTGTATTACCTAATGCTAAATTAAACCCTAAACTACTTGTCGCTTGTACATACATAGGAGCAATTTGATAGTCGGTTGACCTCTCCACTTCTACATTAACAGGGTTAAACCATGATGGTTTATCGTTTCTAATAGTATTACCAACTATATATAAATCAGAATTTAAATGACCGTTTTCAAATGTAAATTGATCATCAGTAAATTTACTTTTAGGTATATATACATTTGAATCTAATAAATGAAATTTAGTATCTACATGTTTAAAAATATAATTATTAATTCCTAATCCTTCAGTATCAGCACTATATCTACCTAAAAATGTAACTGAATATCTTGCTGTAGTTTTATTATAATTAATAAGAGGCTTTGTTATAGAATTAAAATTTGTACCTTCTGGACAAGTAGGAGTTAAATCAAATAAATCTGAAGCAGATAATTCGAACGCGGTTAAATCTTCTGGATATACTCTACTTTTATAATTTGTGTTTTTGTCAATTTTATATATTAAAGGTACAGCACCATATACAGTACTGTCATCACTACCATCACATCTATCAGCAGAGATAGAACTTACCGTACAAACAAACATTTCTTTTGTTTCATCGTTGTAAAATATATCTGATTGTTTGGCACTAAACATATTAATTATTTACTACGTTACTATAGATTTCGAACTAGCATTATTTTTAAATGTACCGTCTACAAAGTCATATAATTCTGTTACTGTTTCTGCTGATGTTTGGATATAAATTGTATTTTCAATAACATCAAAGTCTAATATATTACTTGTTGATAGAATATTAGACTTTGTATCTCCTGTTGTATGTTTATTAAATACATTTACAAAAGCTGTTGACAAAGGATCGACCATCTGTGTATGTATATTTCTTACATAAATCTCTCCTGCGCTTATAAATTGTTGATCAAATAATCTTACTGCGGATGTTGCTATTTCATTTGTTGTTGATAATTCCCATGTAGTTGTTGTGTTTGAATATATTGCTGTTGCATCAATTGTAAAATATGGTACAGTAGTATCAGTAAAATACCCTTTTAATAAATCTGTAGATGTACCAGGATGATTTATAAATGGTCCGCCGTCAATAGCTGATACTGCAGAAACTGATCCACATGATAATGCATCACTAAATAACGTACCTAGGTCTCCTGCCGAACAAGAAAACCCAGTTAATGGTGCAGAAAATTGATCTCCCCATCCACTTGTTGAACAGTGAGTACCAGATGCAGGTAAAACATGACTTGTAATAAAGTAATCATACATTCCAGTTACACTAGAATATAAAGTTCCAGACGCTTCATATTCAGTTGAAGATAAAGCTGTTAATAATGGATCAAAATATAATCCATCATAATAATCTGCTGCAGTTGTACAACCAGCTGTTGTTGTACTCTCAGCTTCTATATATGTTGTTCCTGCGTATCTCTTTGGGTAGACGGGCTTTATAAAATAAAACTCATTACCATATATATCACTACGTAATTTAATACCTGTCTTGTTAGTTATCAGTAGATCATCTAATCTAGAAGCTTCTGGATAAGAGTTTAATACACTTATCGGATATGTATCAGTATTCTTCCAATCTATTTGACCATGAGCATCGTTCCAGAAACTTATATTATCTTCTCTTCTGTTTATACCTGCGATAGAATACTCTAAACTATTCTCTTGGCTTTGATATCCGTAGTTACGAAGTAATTTATTATTATAAACATCTACAGATGCTCCTTGAGTATCATTTTTATATGTACTATTTTTTGATTTAAAAATTAGAGGTGTTCTTTGCTTTATTTTTATATTACGAAGAATGTTACCTGTTATACTACTTTTAATATACCCAACTGCTTTAACACCTGGTTCATATTTATAAGGATTTGGTACTACATATTCTCTACCATTGAATGTGGATAAATTAATATTAAATGTTAAACCATTAGAATAGAAATTTGTTGTTCCAGTGTTTTTAAACGATAATTGATATGGAAAAATATCAGTACTTTTTATGTTAAGTGGTGTACTGTATAAGTTAGGATTATATCTTTGTGTTAAGTTATTTGTCGGGTTAGTGTTATTAAACAATTGTGTTATTTTAGCATTTTGTTTATTACCAGATAAATGATATAAATCATTTGCTAGATATTTTTCTATTAATCCCTTTTCATGAGTAAACTTTAAGTTATCTAAAGTCTTATCTTCCCCTCTAAAGTATCTACCAGGTAATCTTTCGAAATTTGTAAACAGTTCGTTGATACTTAACATACTATTAGGTGTAGATATATTATTAAGTTGAACCTTTAATTGTTTTCCGTTCTTGTTTATTGATAGTACCTGTAGTACGTTGGAGACTTCATTAAGAACTTTTCTAGCAATATTTAAAATTAAATCTTTATCTATATTGTGTATTTCATATACGAATTCGTCTGATATATAATTCTTTAAATTAACAGATATACTATTTGCAATTTTTTCAATATTAATATCACTAACATTTGTGCTAGTATTCTCTGTTATAAACTCATTACTATTCAACAATCTAGCAATATAATTTTTTATATATTTTTGTATACCTAGTTTAGATGTTTTTAGTTTATTTTTTGTTGTAGAAAATTTAACTTCCTCTCGTAAGTCTCGGACATTTTTTAATTGGGATTGAATTATTTCAGCAAAATAATGGATAGATAATTCAAGTTCATATATATCATCTGTATCTATCCTTTCGATAAATCGAGATACATTTTTATCAAGGGATGATAAATTTAAATTGCTTATAAACTGTATATAAATACTCTTTGCATAATCAGTATTAGTATTTGCATTAACTTGTTTTTGATCTTTCCATTCAATGAGATAATTATTATATCTTATTGATAGTTCAGCGGCATCAGAAATGTCTTCGTAATAGGCTTTCCATTCGAGGAACGATAGCGGGTTAGTTGTGTTTAAGTCTATTGTCATATACTAAGGCCCTTTCTTATTTGATAATCTAAATTTTTATATATTACCCCACCGGTATTTTCCCAATTAGCACTTAGAGAAGAATTACTTCGGGTAACAGTTGTATACTCGTTATTAAAATCTATAATACTATTTTTAATATTTTCATTTGATGATGTTGTAGCATATGTAGTATATGGATAAAAATCATAGAACCCATCTAGGCCACTTGACCCAGATACAGATGTATCTAACGGCCATCCCCAGTTACTATATGCATTATAAGAAGATAATGGATATGCAGATAATATATGGGTATTAGCGCCAGATACAGACTTACTACAAACATTTTGAGGTCTAATTAAAGTAAATTCATTATTAAATCTTTGCCTCGCAATAAAATTAGCAGCTGTTGTAACAGTATATGTTGAGGATGTTATTTTATTATTAAAATCTATATTTCTACTATCAGCTGAATTTGTATAAAAGTTTGAATTAAAGCTCTGCTCTTGCCGTTCATAATCTCCTAATAGCTTTGTAATTTTTATACTAAACAAATCATATAACCGCTTTAGTGCCGGTGGTGGTGTTGGTAGTACAATATCTATATCTTCATTAAACAAATCATAAAATGATTGTAAATTATCCATATTACAATAATCAACATCATTATTATTAGTGACAAAGTTAGCTATTTTTTCAAATACTGTTTTACCAAATACTGTTGGACTCGAACTCGCTTCACCGACAAATGATGTAAATATACCATCAAATAAATTATCATACTCATGTAAGAATGATTGAAATCTATAACTTTTTATTGTCTGAGAATAATCTATATGTTCATTTATTTTATATACTTCAACATCATTAGTTGATGGTAGAACTGTAAATGTGTAAGCACCTGTTAAATAATTTGTTGATGCATCTCCAACGTTACCGTACCCAACATTACCGATACCAATGTTACCACTACCTATATTTTGACTAGATAGTCCAGGTACATTACCTGTTACATTTAAAGTCCAAGTACCGGCGCTTAATGGATTAATATTAAGATATAAAAAACTACTAATCTCGGTGTTTTCTGTAGTTGTGTTGTATGGAAATTTATTTGTACTGATACTGCTTATTACGCTAGTGTGCAAATCACCACCACTCGACCAGGTTGTATAAAATGAATAATCTGATGTAAGGGTTGATTTTTTTAAAAATTCTGGATATAATTTTAGTATATTTGAGTCTTTATCAGCTACTCCTATAAAGACTTGAAATTTATCTCCTTGTCTTTTATAATTAATAGCAGACATTTCTTTCATCCCAGTTGAAGTAAATGAAGCAGAAACAGCAGCTGGGTTTGTAATCTTGACAGTATATCCTTCTATTGTAGTCGCATTACCAACAGCATCTGAACTAACACCGTAATAACCTACGCTATTTGACTCTAAAAAGCTTCGGTTACTTGAATTAATATCATTATCAATCTCATCCACATAAAAGTTTTTAACTTTGTGCTTGCTCGTATCCAGTTTAAATAATAATTTTACACCAGTGTCTTGGTTTGGAATATCATCATAGTATGTTATGTACGGGATCGGTGTTGCAGCATCGTTATTAATACTCGGTGGTATGGTTGTAACACTATTAACTATAGAGACCATAGTTGCTGCATCCTTCTGCGGTGTTATACTAGCACCTAATAATATCGGTTCATAATCGAGATTCTTAAAATAATCAACTTTTGAAGTCGCAATACCGTGAATTTTACTACCACCAGATAAAATATACCAGTGATTATTAAGTTCAAATTGTAATCCAATATCACTTTCAATTAACCCACCATCAGTATAATTATAAAAGGCATTATACGGTATTAAGTGCGCGTATTTATTTTTAGTATCATATGGTTTTGCCTTACTACCACTAGCAGTAACATATATTGTATATTTACCGTCATCTGTTATATCTTGCCAAGAGGCACTCACACCTACCTCAAAGCTATTGTCTTTTGAACTAGCAGGTATTTGTGCACCGAAATCTACTGCGGTCATCCCGGGAGTCTTCGTTGTATCTATTTGTACACCTGTTGAAATATAATTATAAATAGATAGACTTTCAGTAAATGTATTAATATACGCGTTTCCATCTCCATCATAGAAATACATTGATACTGTATATATTCCCGGTACTTTATATTTGTGTTTAGTTGTTATTGCATTAGTAGCACTTAAACTATATCCGTCTCCAAAATCCCATACTGCAGTTGTATTAGATAATTTCGTAGAAAGATAATCTTCTATTGATAGTTCGTCTCCGGTAAGTTTTGCAGTAAGTGTGAATTCAGATATTTTTGTAAACCCGCTATTTGTTGCTGATGCGGAGTGAAGCGCTGTTGCTGTAGGAACCGAACTAGATGTATTAGCAGAAACCGATATAGGCACTGCAACAGATCGAGGGCAATTTTCAGTATTATCGGCCATTAATATTCAACAACACGTTTGTTAGTAACTGTAGACTTTACTTTAATTTTATTTTTAAATAATATTGAATTCTCAATATATGGTATTTGATATGGTTTAAGTTTGTGTCTAGTGTCTATACTTTTAATATCTCTGCCATTATATATTGGGTTATATATACACAATGAAAGACCTGGTATTGATCTATTTGTATCTGTTCTTACTGTTTTTATTTCTTCTAGACCGGATATTTTTTCTATCTCGTTATTTAAATATCTAACATCTATTACATCTCCAAGATTAATAGTATTAACATACTTCGTAATAATATTAAAAACTTTTGTTTTTAAGTCTTCTTCATTTATGAGTGTCCTAGCGTCTCGTACTATATGTAATTCAGTATAGTCTTTATATGACGTTTTATTCTTTTCTCCAGATGTTGTTAGTGATAAATCTAAATTTAAATACACTGGATCAATAAATGCGATTTCGCTGTTAAGTAATTTGTAATCTTCAATCTCGCTTCTTATTTTTTCTTTTAAAGCATTCGATAGATAATTTGATCGTGTGACCACTGTTTTATTTTTACGTAAGTTTGGAACAATAGTTAAATATATATTGTTTATATCCGCACTATCTGCAAAATAATATTGATTAAATAATGCATTAGTATCTAGAGTATAATCTGTTAGACCTAATTCATCGTTAATATATTTTAAATAATCATTAGTATAATCACTATTGTTTTGTACTGTTACATCATATATTAAATTTTTATAATTCCGTTGGATGAAGTTCTTATAATCTCCTTTAGTAGTTAATTTATATTCTGAACTAAAAAATCTTGGTGCGTTTTGTTTTATTTCAGATACCTTTTCCTCTTCTCCAAAATCTGTACTATCCTCTGTGTTACTAATATTGACATTTATTGCTGTGGCAATTGTAAGGAAGTTTAACGAAGTGTCTTTTACGTCAGCTAAGATCTCATCATATTGCGCTGTATTATATATATTAATATTGTTATCTACAAATGTATTTTTAGTTACCTTTCCATCAACACCTGTTGACTTGAGATAATAAATAGCAGCTTGGTCGCCTTGAGTTAGTTTTTTTCCATTAACATTGTTTCCGAACTTAAGCTCGTATGTTTTATTTTCATTGTATCTAATTTCAAATACTCTTTCATTTGCATTTGCTAGGTAAATACTCGGAACTCTTTTCCATTCATACCATTTATTTTGGTTATTAATTTCTTTTATATATACAGAAATATTAAAATGATCAATTATAATATCTCTGCCGGGCATTAAGCTGATAGTTTCAAATTTTTCTCCTATAGGATTAATAATCGGATATTCTTCAACAGTACCTTCATATAATAACTGATTACCGGTTGCTGTTATTGTTTCTGTTTCAGATGTTAATTTTTCAAATGTAAGATCTTGGGTAAATGTAAATGTTTTTCCTCCAGCAGAAGCAAATGTAAATTTAGGTACTGTATAATAACCAGCGGATAAATCAGATGTGCCTTTTATTTCTATTGGTAATACACTTGATTGTTTTCCTACAGGTTTATAGTCAATAAGTTTAACTATACGATTTACATTTTCATATAACTCTGCATCATTGAAATTACTCTCTGAACTAGTTTGATTTAAATAAAATAGTAATGTATGGTACGAATATGAGATTATATCTATAAGGGCAGAAATATTACTACCCTCGAAGTTTTGATCTGTAAAATTAATAGTGGTGTCGTTATTAATTCTAGATATAATTAGATCTCTCAAGCTTTGAGCATCAAAGCTTGCATATGCGTCTGTTGGTAGGTCGAATTGTGTAAATTTTGCCATTTTATGAATAATTAAATCCTGTTGATGTTAATAAGCCGTTAGCGGTCCCTTTTTTATTATTTAAGGACGGTATTGTTATAGATATACTGATTTTATATTCGTTCTGATCTGGTCGAGCAATAATATCTACATTATCTACTATAATCCTGGGTTCGTATAACGACAACTCTTCAAAAATCGTAGTACCTATTAACTCACCGTTCTCTTTAGAAATATTTTCAAATAAATACTGCTCTAAATCTAATCCGAAGGTTGGTGTAAGTATTTTTTGACCTTTCTTTGTATTAAAAATGTTTCTTATTGAGTTATAAATTGCATTCTCATCATAGCTTAATTTTAGATCTTGCGCGTTTTTACTGGCACCAACAGTTTTATCTGATGTATGACTATTAAGTTCTAGGTCTAGATGTATATCTGCATATGAATATGAGCGGAAACTATCAGTATTCTTCGCGTCTTTGAGTATATCTAATTTAAGAGCCATCTATAATTATTTAATTTTAAAGTGCTTAAAAGAATAAATAATTCAAATGAGTAAGTTTAATACATTATTCGAGGAGCAGATTGGTCAATTTGTAAAACCGGGACCTATTGCTGGAGATTATGTTAAATTCGCGAGTAGTCTTAAGTCATCTGATTGGTATAAAGAGTTAAGCGAATCTCGTAAAGCATATGTTGATGAGATTGTAACATTAGCAGAGCAGGGGAAACCTCTCATGCTTTCGACAATAAAGAGAGCTATATAT
>Ga0315334_10001946_pt1 | contig 12879 bp, 10 predicted proteins | sample M150034915metaG_FD_205555 | JGI IMG/M metagenome (GOLD analysis project Ga0315334, IMG submission 205555) | Ammonia-oxidizing marine archaeal communities from Monterey Bay, California, United States - M1 500m 34915 | ecosystem: Environmental > Aquatic > Marine > Intertidal zone | place: USA... | reverse complement strand
AAGGTCCGGGTGGATGCCGGTCCGGCCGAAGCGCCCGACGTGTCGTTCCAGGCCGAACGGACCACTGCCCTGGCCATGGCCGACGGATCTCTGGACCCGCTCCGTGCGGTAATCGACGGCGATCTGCTCCTACACGGCGATCCACGCACACTGGTCGCCAACCGCGATGTGCTCGACGACCTCGGCGACCTGTTCGCCAGCTGTTGAAACGGCAGGCTTCGACCTAGAGCAGGCCGAGGCCCCGGACCATCTCGCGCTCAAACTCCAGTTCGGCCACCGAAGCGTCGATCCGGGCACGGGAGAACTCGTCGAGTTCCAGACCCTGCACCACCGACCAGCGGCCGTCTGCGCACGTGGCGGGCAGGCCGCACAGCAGTCCCTCGGGCACGCCGTAGCTGCCGTCGGACGGCACGCCCATGCTCACCCAGTCACCTTCACCGGTGCCCAGCACCCAGTCGTGCACGTGGTCGATGGCCGCGTTGGCCGCGGACGCGGCGCTCGATGCGCCCCGAGCCGCGATGACGGCCGCCCCACGTTGCTGCACGGTGGGGATGAACTCGCCCTCCAGCCACGCCTGATCGTCGATGACCGTCGCCGCCGACCGGCCGCCCACCTCGCAGTGGAACAGGTCCGGATACTGGGTGGCCGAGTGGTTGCCCCAGATCGTCATTCGGGACACGTCGGTCACCGGAACGCTCGCCTTCTGGGCCACCTGGGTCATGGCCCGGTTGTGGTCCAGACGCATCATGGCGGTGAAGCGCTCATCGGGAACGTCCGGCGCGCTGTTCATGGCGATGAGGCAGTTGGTGTTGGCCGGGTTGCCGACCACCAGAACCTTCAGGTCGTCGGATGCGTGATCGTTCAGCGCCCGACCCTGCACGGTGAAAATGGCCCCGTTGGCCTCCAGCAGATCCTGGCGCTCCATGCCCGCACTCCGGGGGCGGGAGCCGACCAGCAGCGCCACGTCGGCACCCTCGAAGGCGGTGCCCGGATTATCGCTCAGCACCATGTCAGCCAGCAACGGGAAGGCGCAGTCGTCGAGTTCCATAGCCACGCCGTCGAGCGCGCCCATGGCCGGCGGGATCTCCAGCATCTGGAGGATGACCGGCTGGTCGGGACCCAGGAGCGCACCACTGGCAATGCGGAAGACGAGGCTGTAGCCAATCTGACCGGCGGCGCCAGTGACGGTGACTCGAATGGGGGTGGTGCTCATGGTGGGCTCCTGTTTCTGGGAGGCGGGTTTCTGGGAGGCGAGCGGAAACTGCTCGCAGGAGGTCGAACCCGAGGCTACCGATCGGTTCCCGAGCGGTCCCCACCGCGCCCGGGTGACAGAGGGCTCAGGTCCGAGGGCCGAAACGACCGCCGGGCAGCCAGTCAGGCGGGAGGAGGAATACTTCGGCGGGGCGGGTGAAGTGGGCCAGAAACTCCGCCGGCAGGACCGGTCGGCGGCCGTCCTCCGACCGGATCTGGCTGGCGTAGGCGTTGATGCCGGCCCGCTTCCTGCCCAGCAGGTCACTGTCAAAGTCGAACCGGGCAGCTTGCGGGAACGGGATCTGCGGACCACTGGGATCGTCCCAGTTCCATGACCAGACCGGGAACGAGATCAGGTGGACGCCGGCGTCGGCGGCCAGAATGGCCGCCACCTGCCCGCACACGTCGTGATCCGGATGGCCGTCGCTGGGCCACGGCGCCAGACAGATGGCGGCTCCATCCAGCAGCGGTGCCAGACCTGCAGCAAGCGCGACGCCCCAGGCGTCGGCATCCCCGTGGGCACCGAAGTCGGGTAGCGACAGCCTCGTTCGGGTGGACTCGATCCCCGCCGCCGCGTAGGCGGCTGCGGTCTCGGCCAGACGTCGCTCCACCAGATCGCGTCGCCCGGCATCGGACAGATACGGATGGGACATCTCGCCATCGGTGGCGGCCAGCACCCGGATCTCCGTGCCGGCGTCGGACGCCGCAGCCAACGTGGCGCCAGCGGCCAGCAACTCGTCGTCGGGATGGGGGGCCACCAGCACGATCGGACCGCCAGGTGGCCAGGGGTCGACCTTCGGCAGACGAGCCACCACGTCGTCCCAGTCGGTGGCCGTGCGACCGGCCGCCGGATCGATCGGGTCGAGCGGTGCCACCATCAGGACAGTTGCCGGGTGCCGCCCAGCCATGAGGCGTACAGGCCAGCGTAGATCCCACCCCGCTCCACCAGTTCGGTGTGGGATCCGGACTCGGCGATCCGACCGTCATCAAACACCAGCACCAAATCCGAACGCTCGGCGGTCGACAACCGGTGGGCCACGCTGACCGTGGTCCGCCCGGCGGCCAGCCGCTCCATGGCCCGCTCCAACGTCGTCTCGGTCTCCGGATCCACCGCCGAGGTGGCCTCGTCGAGAACCAGCAGACCAGGGTCGGCCAGCTGCGCCCTCGCCAGGGCCACCAACTGGCGCTCACCGACCGATAGCCCCTCGCCCCGTTCACCCACCCGGGTATCGATCCCATCCACCAGACCGGACACCCAAGCGGTCAGCCCGAGGGCCTCGACCGCGTCGGTTACGTCGGCATCGGTGGCGCCCACCCGTCCGTACCGGATGTTTTCGGCGACCGACGTGTCGAACAGGAAGCCGTCCTGGGGCACCATCCGAATGGAGCGACGGCGATCCTCCGGCGAGGCATCCCGGAGGTCCACCCCACCGACGAGCATCCGGCCCCCGGTGGGGTCAGCCAGACGGGTCAGCAGGCGGGCGAAGGTGGTTTTCCCTGAACCGGTCTCGCCCACCACGGCCACCGAACCGCCGGCGACCAGGTCGACGTCGATCCCATGGAGCACCGGACCACCGGTCCGGTAGCGGAACTCGACTGCCTCGGCCCGCACGGCCAGTGCCCCAACGGGGAGCGGCAGCGGTGTGGACGGATCGACCAGGTCCACCTTGGTGTCGAGCACGTTGAGGATCTTCCACCAGCCGGCCAACGCCGTCTGGGTCTGGTCAAGCACTTCTCCAAGCTCGCTGATCGGCGCCACCAGCAGGTTGCACAGGAAGATGAAGGCCACCAACTGGCCCGAGCTCACACCCCACGCATCGCCCCACCAGACTCCGGCACCGATGACCGCGGCAATGGCCGTCACCCCGAACACGTCGCTCAACGGCAGAATCAGCGAGAAGTACCGAGCGGCCTTCATCTGCTGGTCAAACTGGGCGTCGATGGCCGCTCGGACCCGACTCCGCATGGACTCGCGATGGCCGTAGGCCCGGACCACCTCGACCCCGTGGACCGACTCGGAAACGATCCCGAGGGTGTCTGACACCCGGGTCCGGAGTTCCTCGTACGCCACCAGTTGACGGGACTGCATCCACCGCAGGATGGGTAGCAGCGGCAGGTGCAGCACCAGAACCACCACGGTCAGCTGCCACGAGTAGACCGCCATGATGATCAGCACGGTAACGATCTGGACCGAGTCGATGATCCAGGCAATGGCCCCCCACTGGGCGAACTGGGTGAGCGTCTCCACGTCGCTGGTCACCCGGGCGGTGAGCACACCCTTCCGTGATGCCGTGTGCTCGGCCAGGCTCAACCGATGGAGGTGTTCGAACGTGCGGACCCGGAGGCCCAGCAGGACGTTCTCGGCGGTGCTGACGAGACGGAAGTAGGTCACCTGCCCCAACTTGATACTGGCCACCACCAGCACCGTGGCCCCAACGCAGAGCGCCACCGCTCGACCCATGTGTATGCCGTCGTTGGTGATCGACAGGTCCATCACGGCCTGGATGAGCAGCGGAACCAAGAGCTTTCCTCCGGCCACCGACATGGCCATGGCCACCGTCTGGGGAAGGCCTACCCGCAGTTCGGGCGAGGCCGCCATGCCGCGGCGCAGCACCGACAGGGCGCTAACCCCCTCGATCCGACGGGGGTCGGCGTCGCTCACCGGAGCTCCCCGGTCGGGCCCGTTGAACCGGTCGCCACCGAGACGCCGCCCGCCAGTTCGTAGGCCCTGGCCAGAGCCGCATAGCCCTCCACCTCGAGGAGTTCCTCGTGGGATCCCGAAGAGGCGATCCGGCCACCGTCGAGGAACAGCACCCGGTCGGCCAACCGAATGGTGGCCAAACGATGGGCCACCACCAGCAGGGTGGGACGCTCCAGCGGGGAGCTCGCCACCAGCCAATCCGCCTCGTGATCGGTGGGGCGACGCAGTGCGTTCAGAATCCCCGCCTCGACCACCGGGTCGATGGCCGACGTGGCATCGTCCAGCACCAACACCGCGGGGCGTCGGAGCAGGGCCCGGGCAATGGCCAGACGTTGCCGCTGGCCACCCGACAGGGTCACCCCCCGCTCACCGACCATGGTGTCCAGCCCCTCGGTAAGGGCGGCCACGAAATCGGTGGCCGACGCGGCGTCCAAGGCGGCAGCCAACTCCTCGTCACCGACATCGCGACCCAGCGTCAGGTTGGCCCGAACCGTGTCGGCGAACAGGAACGTCTCCTGGAGAACGGTGGCCACCGAGACGGCCACCCCCTCGGGACCCAGTGTGGTGGTCGCCTCAGCTCCGATACGGACCTCGCCGCTGGTGGGTGGCACCAGGCCGGCCAGCAGAGCCACCGCCGTGCTCTTTCCCGAGCCCGTGGCGCCGACGAGGGCCACCGACTCGCCGGGCTCCAGTCGCAGGTCGAGATCACGGAGCACCTCGAGGCCGTCGGGATGGGCGAAGGCCACGGCCTCGAACTCGACGATGACCGGGCCCGCGTCATGTCGCGCGGAACCCGTTCTGACCTCGGGGCGGGGCTCGGGTCGGGGCTCGATCGCCTCGGCCAGCACCCCGTTGATCCGATCCATGGCCACCACGGACCGGGGCATCTCCTGGAAGAGGAACCCCAGGATCTCCATGGGCAGGGTCAGGATGCTGAACAACGACATGGCCCGGACCACCTCACCAATGGTCACCGAGCCGCTGTCGACCAACCACACCCCCACCAGTAGCAGGACGATGATCCCGATCTGGGGCAGCGAGTAGTAGAGGGGGGCGTATTTTGAGCGGAGCCTGCCGACCGCCAAACGGTGGCTCCGGAGATCATCGGCCGCATCGGTGAATCGGTCCACCTCGGCGCCCTCCCGACCCAACGTCTTGACGACCAGGACGCCATCCAAGCTCTCGTGGGCAATGCCGGACAAGACGCCAACGGCCTCCTGTCCGGCGGCGGCCGGGGCCTCCACCTTCCGGGTGAATCGCCGGTTCAGAAGGGTCAACGTGGGGAACATCACCACAGCCACCAAGGCGAACCACGGGTGGACGACCAGCAGGCTGACGAGGGATGCCAAAGCCAGCACAATCACCGACAACGAGAAGGCCAACGGCTTGAGCATCGAGGTGGCCACCTCCACGTCGGCATCGGCGTGGGCCAGCAACTGGCCGGCGGGCCGAGCCCGGTGGAAGGCCAGGGGCACATCCAGGAACCGGTCGGTGACCGCCTCACGCCATGTGCGCTGGGTACTCACGGTGGCCAGCATGTTGAACCAGCGGCGGATCATGATCGACAGGGCCCTGACCACCCCGACGGCGATTACAACGGCCACCGCTGTCAGCAGCGGGCGTCGCGACACACCGTCGCCATCCAGCCCAGGGACGATTACCTCGTCGGTGATCCGACCGATCACCACCGTGAAGCCCACCACGGCCAGGGCGAACACGTTGGCCCCCATGATGGCCGCCGCATGGGACCACGGATGCAGACGCAGTGACCGCCAGATCAGCCGCCCGCCGCGGCGCACCACACTCTCGGGCACGGGGTGCCCGGGGCGCGTGCTCAGAGCCGGTCGGCGACGGCCGAGGCGAACTCCGAACACTTCACCTCGGTCGCCCCGTCCATCAGGCGGGCGAAGTCGTAGGTCACGACCTTGTCGGTCACCGCCGACTCCACAGCCCGGACGATGTCATCGGCCGCATCCTGCCACCCGATGTGTTCGAACATGAGCACGCCCGACAGCAGCACCGATGACGGGTTGACCTTGTCCTGCCCGGCGTACTTGGGCGCCGTGCCGTGGGTGGCCTCGAAGATTCCGTGCCCGGTGACGTAGTTGGCGTTGCCACCCGGGGCAATACCGATGCCCCCGACCTGGGCGGCCAGGGCGTCAGACAGGTAGTCGCCGTTGAGGTTCATGGTGGCGATCACATCAAACTCGGCCGGTCGGGTCAGGACCTGCTGAAGGGCGATGTCGGCAATGGTGTCCTGCACGAGGACCCGGTCGCCCGGGTCACCGTCACAGTCGTCCCAGCCCACCGCCACGTCGGAGAACTCCTCGCGGACCAGTTCGTAGCCCCACTTCTGGAAGGCACCCTCGGTGAACTTCATGATGTTGCCCTTGTGTACCCAGTGGACCCGGGGAAGCCCACGATCCACCGCGTACTGCAGAGCCGCCCGCTGAAGGCGCTGTGAACCGGTCTTGGAGATCGGCTTGATACCGATGCCCGAATCCTCACGGATCTTCCACCCGAAGGCGTCCTCGAGGAGCTCGCGCAGCTTGAGGGCATCGGGCGTCATGGCCTCAACCTCGAGGCCGGCGTAGATGTCCTCGGTGTTTTCCCGGAAAATGACCATGTTGACCAGTTCAGGGTGCTTCACCGGCGACGGGACGCCCTGGAACCAACGCACCGGGCGGAGGCAGACGTACAGGTCCAAAATCTGGCGAAGGGCCACGTTCAAACTGCGGAATCCCCCGCCGATCGGCGTGGTCAGCGGGCCCTTGATGCCGATCATGTACTCGGAAAAGATGTCGACCGTCTCCTGGGGAAGCCAGTCACCGGTCTCGTTGTAGGCCTTCTCGCCGGCGAGGACCTCCTTCCATTCCACGGTGTGGCCGTGCTTGGCCGCGGCAGCGTCCAATACGAGGCGGGCCGCCGGCCAGATGTCGATGCCGGTGCCGTCGCCTTCGATGAACGGAATGATCGGATCGGTGGGCACCTGCAGGGTGCCGTCGATACCCATGGTGATCTTGTCTGCCATGGTTTGACCCTACCGATTCAAGGCTCCGAGAGACCCGTCTGGTCCGGACGGCGACCGATGCGTCAGGCGGGGCTGCGCGTGGTGCCGAACCGGCCCGGCCCGAGCCTCGGTGATTGCCGGAAGGAAGTACTCGAAGCTAAGGGTTGCCAGATCGTCGAGGGTATGGGTACCCGGGCCTCAGGCGCGTTCGGCGGCCTCGACCGTGTTACGAAGGAGCATGGCCACCGTGGTCGGCCCCACGCCACCAAGGCGCGGCGTGATCCACGAGGCGACCTCGCCGACCGACTCGTCGACGTCGGCCAGGAGCTTCTTTCCCTCCCAGGAGATTCCGCCGCTCACTACGACCGCACCGGGCTTGACCATCTCGGGCTGGACAAAGGACGGCACGCCCAGGGCGGCCACCACGATGTCCGCCTCACGGGTCAGGTCGGCCAAGTCGGGCACCGCCGAGTGCACCACGGTCACCGCGGCGTTGGCCCCCGGTGCCTTGGTGGTCAGGAGCAGCGACAGGGGTCGACCGAGGGTCGGGCCACGCCCGATGACCACCACGTGCTTCCCGCTGATCTCGATGTCGTAGTGGACGAACAGGGCCTGGATGCCCGCCGGGGTGCACGGCACGGGGCCGTCCTCCTGGAGAACGAGGCGACCCAGATTGGTGGGGTGCAGGCCGTCGGCGTCCTTGGCCGGGTCCATGGCCGACAGGGCGGCGTTGAAGTCGAAACCGTCGGCCACCGGGTGCTGGATGATGTAGCCGTGGACCGTCGGATCCTCGTTGAAATTGGCCACCGCCTCGTCGAGGGCCGCCGGGGGGTCGCCGGCCGCCACCTGGATGTGGTGGGACGCTATGCCCACCGACTCGCAGGTCTCGTGCTTCTTGCGGACGTAGCCGGCGCTCGCCCCGTCGTCGCCAACGAGGATGGTGCCCAGGCCCGGGGTGATCCCGGCGGCCTTCAGGGCGTCGACCCGGGTACGGACGTCGTCGAGGACAGCCTCGGCGACCGGTCCCCCTTCGAGAAGTTGTGCGCTCATAGGCGGGAACGCTATCCGCGCCCGTCCGGCCCTTTGCCTGGTACCGATCAGTGGCGAAAGTGCCGTTCCCCGGTGAAGACCATGGCCATGCCCTGTTCGTTCGCCGCCGCGATCACCTCGTCGTCGCGCATCGACCCGCCGGGCTGGACCACCGCGCTGGCCCCCGCCTCGGCCGCCGCGTCCAGGCCGTCACGAAACGGGAAGAAGGCATCGCTGGCGCACGCGCCACCAACGGCCCGCCCGGCTGCCTTCTCCGCGGCTATCCGTCCGGCATCGCGTCGGTTCTGCTGGCCGGCACCGATGCCCACTGCCCGAAGGCCCTTGGCCAGCACGATGGTGTTGGAGTTGACCCGGGCGGCAACCCGCCAAGCGAAAACCAGGTCTGCCCACTCCCCATCTGTAGGTTCCCGCTCGGTCACCACCTGCCACTGGGACGGCTCGGCGACCAGCCGATCGGCGGTCTGCACCAGCAGGCCCCCGTCGATGCCCCGCACGTCAAGTTCCGGCCAGGTGGGCGCCTCGGCCTCGAGGATCCGCAGGTTGGCCTTCTGCTGGAGGCGGGCTAGGGCATCGGTTTCATAGGCTGGGGCCACTACTACCTCGGTGAACACCGTCGATAGCGACTCGGCCATGGCCAGGGTCACCGGTCGGTTGACGGCCACGATCCCGCCGAACGCCGAGACCGGGTCGCACTCGTGGGCCGCCACGTAAGCCTCGGCGATGTCGGCACCGACCGCCGCCCCGCACGGGTTGGCGTGCTTGATGACCACCGCCGTCGGCTCGTCGGCGCCTGCGGTCACACCGGGGTTACCTAGGGCGTGCACCAGACGCCACGCCGCTTCGGTGTCGAACAGGTTCAGATACGACATGGCCTTGCCACCGTGGACCACCGCGGTGTCCCACCATCCCGACGAACCGACCGTGCGGTACCGGGCCCCCACCTGGTGGGGGTTCTCGCCGTAGCGGAGGTCCTGGACGCGCTCCAGCGCCAGGTGCATTGACGGCTTGAGCGGATCGGGCTCACCGGCATCAGATTCGCCGGCATCGGGCCTGCCGGAATCCGGTCCGTCGAACCACTGGACGATCGCGGCGTCGTAGGCCGCAGTGTGGGCGAAGGCCGCCCGGGCCAGCCGGTGCCGGGTCGCATCCGACAGCGACCCGTCGGCCCGCAGTTCGGCCCGCAGACCGTCGTAGTCGGCCGGGTCCACGACCACGCCGACGTGGGCGTGGTTCTTGGCCGCGGCACGGACCATGGTCGGCCCGCCGATGTCGATCAGTTCGATGCCCGGATCCGACGAGAACGGGTAGAGGTTGCCCACCACCAGGTCGATGGGGGTGATGCCGCGCTCCCGCAGGTCGTGCACGTGGGACGGGTCGGACCGGTCGGCCAGGATCCCCCCGTGGACCATCGGGTGGAGGGTCTTGACCCGCCCACCCAGTATCTCCGGCGCCCGGGTGATCTCAGCCACCTCGACCACCGGAATGCCCTCGCCGGCCAGAAGTGATGCCGTCCCGCCGCTGGACACCAGGTCCCACCCCAGATCCACCAGGTCGCGGGCCAGGTCCACGATGCCCGTCTTGTCGTGAACCGACAGCAGGGCACGGCGGGGACTGGGCTGGGTGGCGGGGCTCACGGGGTGGCTCCTTCGGCTGCGGGTTCAGAGGCGGATGCGGATCGGGACTGGAACGACTCGAGAGGAATATCGCCGTCGAGCACCGCCCGCAGGGTGTCGACGTACAGGCGACGCTCGACCACCTTGATGCGTTCGTGCAGCGAGACCTCGTCATCGTCGGGACGGACGGCCACCTCCTGCTGGGCAAGGATCGGACCGGCGTCCACCTCGAGAGTGGCCAGGTGGACGGTGCAACCCGTGACGTCCACCCCGGCGGCAAGGGCATCGCGCACGCCGTGCCAGCCCGGGAAGGCCGGCAGCAGGGCCGGGTGGGTGTTGAGCGCCCGGCCGGCGAAGCGGTCGTGGAAGGGCTGGCCGAGGATGGTGCCGAAGCCGGCCATGGCCACCAGGGTCACGCCCCGTTCGCCCAGCCGGTCGGCCAGCATGGCCGAATAGCCGTCACGGTCGAAGTCGCCACCGAAGGAGTGGCGGCGCACCACCACCGCCTCGATGTCGTGTCCGGCGGCCCGTAAGACCGCGGCGCACGGTCGGTCCGAGACCACGAGGGCCACGGGCAGGCCGGCGTCGACCATGGCATCCAGGATCGAACCGGCACCCGAGACCAGTACCGCCAGCGACATGTCGACGACCGTACCAGCGGTGGTTCGGACGGCTTCCGGGCGGTTCGGCTCAGTGACCCGCTAAGCGACCCATTTCAGAAACAATGTCGGCCATGTGTTCACCGGCCTCGGTGGGGTTCAGACCCACCCGTACGCCGGCGTCACGCAGGGCGTCCATCTTGGCGGCCGCCGTACCCCGTCCACCGGAGACGATGGCCCCGGCGTGGCCCATCTTCTTGCCTGCGGGCGCCGTCACGCCGGCCACGTAGGCCGACACGGACTTGGTCATGTGTTCGGCAATAAACTCGGCGGCCTCCTCCTCGGCAGACCCTCCGATCTCACCGATCATCATCACGGCCTTTGTCTCAGGGTCCGCCTCGAAAGCCCGGAGACAGTCGATGAACGACGTGCCCGGAACGGGATCGCCACCGATGCCCACGCACGTGGTGCAGCCGATGCCCTTCTCCTTGAGCTCGTACAGCGCCTGGTAGGTAAGCGTGCCCGATCTGCTCACGATGCCGACCGGTCCGCCGGGCAGGGCGATGTGGCCGGCGGTGATCCCGATGTTGGCCTGTCCCGGCGAGATGATGCCCGGGCAGTTGGGGCCCAGCATCTGGACACCGGGATGGTCGCGCTTCAGCCGGTTGTAGAACTCGGCCTCGTCGTGGGCCGGCACACCCTCGGTGATGGCCACGATGAACTCCACGCCACCCTCGGCAGCCTCCAGCACGGCATCGCGCACACCGGGGGCCGGGATGAAGATGCACGAGGCCGTGGCCCCGGTCTCGGCGACCGCCTCGGCGACCGAGGCGTAAACGGGGATGCCATCCACGTCAGTTCCGGCCTTACGGGGGTTGGTTCCGGCCACGACCTGCGTGCCGTAGTCACGGTTCAAGAGGCCGTAGTAGCGGCCCTGGCTACCGGTCAGGCCCTGGTAGACGACCTTCGTGTCGGCGTCGACGAAGATGCTCATCGAGCGCTCCCTTCGTTGGAACCCGCACTGGCCAGAGCCACGGCCCGACGGGCCGCCTCAAGCATGGTGGGCGCCATCTGCAGGCTGTCGGACAGGTGTGGTTCGAGGATGGCCCGACCCTCGTCGGCGTTGGTCCCGTCCAAGCGGATGACGATCGGGGCGTCGATGTCGACCCGTTCGAGGGCGCCCACAATGCCGTTGGCCACCTCCTCGCCACGGGTGATGCCGCCGAAGATGTTGATGAAGATGGACCGCACGGCCGGGTCGTTGTTGATGACCTCCAGTGCCCCGGCCATGACATCGGCGTTGGCGCCGCCGCCGATGTCCAGGAAGTTGGCCGGGCTGCCTCCCACCTGGTTGATCACGTCGACCGTGGACATGGCCAGGCCGGCGCCGTTGGCGATCACGCCCACCGAACCGTCCAGCCCCACGTACTGCAGACCCCTGGTATGGGCCGCCATCTCGCGTTCGTCGCGGGTCTGGGTCTCATCGAAGGCCGCGTAGTCCTCGTGGCGGAACGTTGAGTTGGCGTCGAGTGTGACCTTGGCGTCCAGCACGTGGACCCGCCCTTCGGGGGTCAGGACCAACGGGTTGATCTCGACCAGATCGGCGTCGCCCTCGACATAGGCCGTGTAGAGCTGCTGGAGGATGGCCACCGTGCCTTCAACGGCAGCCTCGGGGAGGGCGGCAGCGGCCACCCATTCGCGCGCCGTGGCCTCGTCGAGCCCGTCCACCGGGTCGATCCACACCTTGGCGATGGCGTCGGGGTTCTTCTCGGCCACCGTCTCGATCTCCACGCCGCCTTCGGCCGACAGCATGCCAAGGTGCTTCTTGGCCGACCGGTCCAGGGTGAACGAGGCGTAGTACTCCTCGGCGATGTCGGACGCCTTCTCAATCCACACCCGTCCCACCACGTGGCCGCTGATGTCCAGGCCGAGGATGGACGTGGCGTGGGTACGCACGTCGTCGATTGTCGCGGCGAACTTGACGCCACCGGCCTTGCCCCGCCCACCGGTGTGGACCTGGGCCTTGACCATGACCGGGGTGCCGAGACGTTCGGCGGCGGCCACCGCCTCGTCCACCGTGAAAGCGATTTCACCGTCGGAGATGGGCATCCCGTAGCGGGCGAAGAACTGCTTTCCCTGGTACTCGAACAGATCCACCCGGCCGCCTCCCGACGATTCCGGCCGGCGTGCATCCGCCGACGTCGACCGGTCGATCCTAGGCTCGGGTCCGGATGGGCCTCCCGTTGGGGAGGTGTGACGTCCATCCCAGCCCACTGACTGCCCGCCCACCGAAGCTGAGAAGGGAACCCACATCCAGTGACCGTGGCCCGAGGACTCCAACTCGACGTGAAACGGGCCCTGGTCGTGACCGCGGTCGGTCTCGCCGGTGCTCTGGGGACCCTGGTGCTCGTCCTGCAGCTCGCCGGATCGTCGGACGCCATCGACGTGCAGTTGGGCGATCCCGACTTCCGGGGCATCCACGCTGCCGGCCTGGCCGCCGAGATCGCTGACAACGGGCCCGTCCCCTTCCCGGACCTGGTGGGCAACGAGCTCCCCATCTGGGTCCATCACCACGGCGATGATCCGACCGTCGGCTGGGTCACCGTGTCGGCCCGGGTGCCGGGCAGCACCGGATGCCTGGTCCAGTGGGATACC
>Ga0315334_10001938_pt1 | contig 12896 bp, 11 predicted proteins | sample M150034915metaG_FD_205555 | JGI IMG/M metagenome (GOLD analysis project Ga0315334, IMG submission 205555) | Ammonia-oxidizing marine archaeal communities from Monterey Bay, California, United States - M1 500m 34915 | ecosystem: Environmental > Aquatic > Marine > Intertidal zone | place: USA... | reverse complement strand
CTGATGATGACAGCCTACGCCACTCCCAAGCTTGCGGTGGAGGCCATTCAGACCGGGGCTATCGATTATCTCTCCAAGCCGTTCGAACCGGAGGAACTGCTGCACTCCGTCAATCGGTGTGCCGAGCGGCACGAACTAATCAGGCAAAATGAAAAGCTCAAGGCGCGTCTGCCGTTTGGCTACCAGCTTGACGATATCATTGGGAACTGTCGAAGTTTGAAAGATTTACGTGAGATGATCAGGACGGTTGGCCCGACAGAGGCAACGATTCTAATCCTAGGTGAAAGCGGTACAGGCAAGGAGTTGATCGCGGGTTCCGTTCATCACTCTAGCCAGCGGCGCGAGGAGCCCTACGTCAGGCTGAACTGCGCAGCAATCCCGGAGACTCTGCTCGAGAGCGAATTATTCGGGCACGAAAAAGGATCCTTCACTGGCGCAGTAAAACAGAAGGCCGGCCAGGTGGAGGAGGCCAATGGCGGCACCCTATTTCTCGACGAAATCGGTGAAATGTCCCGATCCCTTCAGGCTAAACTGCTGAGGTTTCTTGAGGATGGCACATTTGTACGTGTCGGGGGAACTGAGGAGCAACGGGTGGATGTCAGGATCATTGCGGCGACCAACCGGGACATCATTGGCGCCATCGAAACCGGCGATTTCAGGGAGGACCTTTACCATCGGTTGAACGTGGTTCAGTTGAGAGTCTCGCCACTGCGGGATCGGGATGGAGATGTCAACTTGTTGGCCGATCATTTTCTTTCGGGGTTCGGTCGAAAGATGAACAAGCAGTTTCACCCACTCTCCAGTGAAGTGCTTCATATGCTCGAGAGCCACCATTGGCCGGGCAACGTCCGTGAGTTGAAGAACACAATGGAGCGTGCGGTAATCCTTTCAAATTCCGATGTGATCGACCCTGTCAACTTGCCCGACTTCCGGCTCGAGACGCGCCTCCGTAAGGAGGATGATTCCGCTTCATCCTATGACGGGCTTTCGCTTGAGGAAGCGCTTGCTTCATTTGAGGGAGACATGATTCGGGTCGAGTTGGCTCGCAACGACAAGAACCTTACTAGAACCGCGCAGAAATTGGGAATTAGTCGGCACGCTTTGCGCTACCGGATGACCCGCCTACAGCTTACCTTGGAGGATGGCTCGGACGGTGAAGGTGGCTCAACCAAAGGCTGAAACTCATTTATGAATATACCCCAACGAATGTTAGCGCTGCTAAACCCTGGCAACCCAAGTAACGACGGTTTCCTAGACATGGTCAAGGGGCCGTTGCTGATTGTCGTCGTTGCGATTGGGTTCACTCTCATCATTGCCTTGGTCATTTTAGCGACGCACCGTGGAGGAGCAGGTAAACGGTCCAATCGAAACCGAACTGCACGTTTAACCTCTTCCAAGTCAAAGGCTCCAGGCGAGGAAGGCACTCGGAGTAAAAAGCGTCGTCGGCATAAACGCCATCGCCGCGACCATCGCAAACGAAATCCGACCCTATCTGAAACCGGCGGTATGCCCCCCAAGAACAGTGAGATACCGGAGGGAGAGGAAACGGAACCGGATCAGTGACGCAAACTTCACAAAGTATAGTGGTTACGGCGAAAAGCGGCTCCAATTTGGCAGCCGCGTTTTTCTTGCTGCCCAAGGCCAAGCGCCAGGCAATGGTCACGCTCTATGCATTATGCCGTAAAGTCGACGACGCTGCCGATGATGATTCTGTCCCATTGCCCAAGCGCGCCGAGAGTTTGCAACAATGGAGGGATGACATCCGGAGAGCTTGCGAGTGGGGGGAACCACAATTCCAAGTCTGCCGCGAGTTACGCCCGTTCATCCGGCAATACGATTTGCCCTTCAGTTTGTTTGACGAATTGATCGTCGGGATGGAATCCGACTTACAGAAAAACCGTTACAGGGATTTTGACGAGCTGAAAGTTTACTGCCACCGAGTCGCCTCGGTGGTGGGTTTACTGAGCATTCGCATTTTCGGCTGTGACAGCAACGAAACGCAACACTACGCGGAAAATCTTGGCCAAGCGATGCAGCTGACAAATATCCTGCGTGACGTCGCCGAGGATGCTGAACGAGGCAGGATTTATCTTCCGCAATCGATGCTGGAAAAACACAAGGTTGCCGAGGAAGATATTTTTAATGGGCGCTTCACTGCAGGATACGCGAATGCCACGCAGGAAATCGCCGAGCGCGCCTGGGCGCATTACCGCCTGGCTCGCGAATCATTCCCCTGGGAGTTCGGGCAGTTGCTCGTCGCCTCGGAAGCCATGGGGGCGATCTACTGGCGCTTGCTGGGGAAACTTAAGGTTGTGCAGTATAATGTCTTTGAGGAAAACCGGTTGAAGATCAATCGCATGGTCAAGCTGGGTATCGGGCTGAAAACCTGGCTCATGTTGCGGCGCAAAACTTACACGCCGGTGTACGGCTAAGCGATCCGCGAAGTCAGTCGTTCGAGATTTGCCTCGATTTGATTTCGGAACACGTAACGGTTTTGTGGGGTGATTACGACTGGCCGCTTGCCGCTTTTGCGGTAAAGCACCAGCATCCGGTGATTCCCCCTCAAGGTGTTCCGCCAAACTTCCGGCTTTCCCTTGAGTCGCTTGGAGATCCGATTGATGTCTGCCAGTGGGATTCTGCGCAGGGTAAGCCCCATACACTCAATCACCACAGTCTTGGATCCAACACGAAAATCAATCCTTGGTAGCGCCCAGGATACCGTCAGAATAATAACCACCCATGCCGCGGGAACAACCCAAGCGATTGTATCCCAATTCTCTGCCAGGAAATCCAGTTGCATCATTCAGTCTGGGGCACGGTGTTATCTCGGGTCGGGAATGAAAAGCACTTGGCCGATCCGCATCGTCCGCGGATTCAGGTTCGGGTTTGCGTCGAGAACCGCTTTGAGAGTGATCCGTTTTGTCACACCCTGGCTTTTCAGTTTGACGTTGTAGGCTCCGATGATGGCCGAGATTGTTTCACCGGCCTCGACGGGGTGATCGAAGCCTTTCTGCGATTGGGGCGTGACGGGTGGCGACTTGGTTCCTGCTGGGGCGGATCGAAGCAATGCCTTCATCTCCTTGAGGATCAGATCTTTGTCCTGAAGGCGTTTGCGATCGATTTCGCGGATTGACTTGGCCAACCCCTCAAGGTCATCACGGGTGGCGGTGGAGGGATCTTTTGTCGAGGTCTCGGCCCGAAGTAGACGCACCTCGCTGCGGAGCTTGGATAGTTGACCCTTAAGAGCATTATGCGCCTCGAGGAGGTCCGCCAGTTGGCTCTGCAGTCGGCGATAATCTTCCCGTAGAGCGCGCGTATCCAGTGAAGCCCCCTGAGCTAGGGCGGAAGTGGATTGGAACAGGTAAACCGTTGTCAAAAGCAATGTAAACAACAACAAGCGCTTCATGTCGGCAATCTAAGTCCGCGCCTCGGCAAACTCAAGCCGAAGCCGGTTGTTTTGTAACATTATGATTGCCACAGCTTGGCCACGCCGTCTCAATCAGTGCCGTGCAAACCTGTTTTCGGTGGTTAACCAACCTTTTCCCAGTCTGGTCAGTGCTCGTCGCCGTGGTGGCGCTGACTTGGCCGGCTTCTTTTGCGTGGTGTACGGACGGTATGATCAAGTTTGGATTGGGACTGATCATGCTCGGAATGGGGTTGACGTTGACTCCCAACGATTTCAAGCGTGTGTTCGTGATTCCTGCTGCGTTGCTGGGCGGTGTTGCCCTGCAGTTTGTTATCATGCCGTTTTTGGGCTGGGGGATTGGTTATCTTTTGGATTTGCCGCGCGATATCGCGGTGGGGCTTGTGCTGGTTTCCTGTTGCCCGGGAGGCACTGCCTCGAATGTGGTCGCCTTTCTCGCCCGGGCGAATGTTGCCTTGTCGGTGAGCATGACTGCGATATCAACCACCTTGGCCGTGGGGTTGACGCCGCTGCTGACTAAGGTTTATGTCGGAGAGCGTGTCCAGGTCGATGCACTCGCAATGTTGGAAACCATCTTGATCGTCGTAATCCTGCCGGTGGCTGCCGGAACGGTGCTGAATCATTGCTTCAGCAAGGCAGCCAAGCGTGTCTCCGCCTTATCGCCCCTTGTGTCGGTGTTATGCATTATCCTGATCGTGGGCTACATTTTGGCCGACAAACATGTTCAGATCAAGGAGCACTGGAGGATTCTAGTGTTGGCAGTGGTGCTGTTGCACTCGGGTGGCTTTGGGTTGGGATACGCCCTAGCCAGGCTTCTGCGGTTTGATGAGCAATCTAGTCGAACGGTTTCGATCGAAGTGGGGATGCAAAACAGCGGACTGGGGGCGGCATTGGCCAAAGCGCATTTCACGACTTTGGCGGCGGTGCCGTGTGCCGTAAGTGCGGTTACACATTGCATTCTTGGCAGTATCGCTGCCGGCCTTTGGCGGATGATTAGCCCCAAGTTCACAACTGATCCAGCACTTGTGGGGACAGGAACAACAGATCATCATTAGATTGCCAAAAGGATATTTCGGGTGTTTATTTCCTTTCTTTACACGGAATAATGGCTGACCAAAAAAACATCCTCGATCTTTATTTTTTAGACGCTCGGGCGAGGTTGATCGACATCGCGGCATTCATGGATCGCGTTGACCGGGCTAATGGCGAGACGGATTTCCGTTACGATGCCTTCCGCGAGGCGCTGAAGGCGTTGGAGAGTGGGCAAGCGGATCGTGCCGAGAGGGTGCTTTTGGAGTTTAGCGACCCCTCGGAGGAGCCTATCCCAAAGGCAACCGTGAAGGCCGCCTGCGGCGCTTGCCTTAACACGGATAACGCCTAATTGAAGAACAGGACGATGCGTTACATTGAGCCACATGGCCACATGGTTAGTCGCACGACTGACGATTATCGCGCAATGGCCATGGCCGGTTGTCAGGCGGTGTGTGAGCCGGCGTTCTGGGCCGGGTTCGACCGAAGTTCGGCGCAGGGTTTTTACGACTACTTTTGTCAACTCACTCAGCACGAACCGCGTCGTGCGTCGATGTTTGGCCTGCCGCATTACACCTGGCTTTGCATCAACCCGAAGGAGTCGGAGGATATTGCGCTCGCTCAGGAGGTGCTGACGATCATCCCGGAATTCATGGAAAGCCCGAACGTGCTTGGTATCGGGGAAATAGGCCTGAACAAAAACAGCCGCAACGAGATGACCGTGCTCGAGAAACACGTTGATCTGGCGGGGGACAACGACCAGTTGATCCTCGTCCATACGCCGCATCTCGAGGACAAGCGCAAGGGTACCCGGTTGATTCTGGACGTGCTTAAGAGCGACAGTCGAATCCGTCCGGAGCGTTGCATCATCGACCATGTCGAGGAGCACACAGTGAAGATGGTGCTCGATGACGGGTTCTGGGCCGGCATGACTCTATACCCCGAGACCAAGTGCACTGCTAATCGTGCGATTGACATTCTAGAGGTGTACGGGGACGAGCGCATCTGGATGAACAGCGCGTGTGACTGGGGTGTCAGCGTGCCGTTGGCCGTGCCTCAGGCTGCGCAGGAAATGAAACGCCGTGGTAACGATGCGCAGTATATCGACAAGGTGGTTTATCAAAACCCAATCGAATTCATGAGCCAGAGCTCGCGCTTCACCATCCCCGAAGGTCTCTGAATTTGGCAAGAGCATATGAGGCTTAGTCACGGCATCCATCTTGCCTATTGCACAAACATCCATCGTGGTGGCGATTGGCCGGAAACATTACGCTCTCTCAACGAGCACACGCTACGGGTTCGAGACCGGGTCAGTGATGGCAAACCCTACGCAATCGGTTTGCGCCTAGGCGACGCGGCATCGCGCCAACTTGCCCAGGCGAACGAACTCCATCGCTTTCGTGAGTGGCTCGACAAGAACAATTGTTATGTCTTCACTGTCAACGGGTTTCCGTACGGCGATTTTCACGGGAAACGGATCAAGGAACAGGTTTACCAGCCGGACTGGACGACTCCGGAGCGCGTTGAGTACACTAGGCGGCTATTCGATATTTTGGCTGAACTTGCCCCGGCGGATACGGGTGGCAGCGTCAGCACCGTGCCATGTTCATTCAAGGATTTCATCACCACCGACGAACAGGTCAAGGCCATGCGGCGCAATCTTTGGGAAGTTGTTGAGCATGTCGACGCGCTCAGCGAAAAGACAGGTAAAGACATGCACCTCGGACTGGAGCCGGAGCCGTTGTGTTATCTCGAAACGAGTGAAGAGATGATTCAGTTTTATCGGCGGCTCCGGGATGACCGCCCCGGCGATGATCGTTTGGGAAAACGCTTGGGCATCAACTACGACACCTGTCACTTGGCGGTGGAATTCGAGGAGGCTGCCGCCGCGCTTGCTTCGTTGGTTGCCGAGGGTGTCCGCATCAGCAAGTTGCACTTCAGTTCTGCGCTCAAGGTGCAGTTAAACGCCGAGGTGCTCGAAGGCTTGGCTGGCTTTGCGGAGGATATTTACTTTCACCAAGTCGTGGCGCGGAGTGAGAGCGGCGAAATCACGCGGTATCGAGATTTGCCGGACGCATTGGCTGCTGCCGCACATGGTGAGACGGTTGACGGCACCGAGTGGCGAATTCACTTTCATGTGCCGCTGCACTGCCCGCCGTGCCGCATGTTCGACACGACATCCGATCAACTGAAAGCTACCATTGGCGTGCTCGGCGCTGGGCCGGCGATGTGTTCGCACATCGAGATGGAAACCTACACATGGGAAGTGTTGCCCAGTGAGATGAAGCAGCGGGATGTTGCCGATCAACTAGTCGGCGAATACGAGTGGACACTGACCCAGTTGGCTGGGCATGGGATATTGCCTGTTGGTTGACATGCGTGCGAAGCGCGATTCATCCTACGGCTGTTTCAAGGCACTTCTACTCTTGGGACGGGTTTCCAACCTGCCTACCATCTGGTCGAATTGCCTCGCCTCCTGGTTGTTGGCGGGCGGCACGCTGGTTGAGGCGGCGGACGTGAAACGTTTCACTTGCCTTATCGGTGGGGCGACGCTCCTCTATCTCGGCGGCATGTTTCTGAACGATGCATTTGATGTCCGGTTTGACAAGGAGCATCGCAGCGAGCGCCCTATCCCCAGCGGCGCTATCAGTGCCAAAGCGGTTTGGATATGGGGCATCAGTCAAATGGTGATTGGTTTGGGTTGCTTCGTTTGGATCGACCCGGTTGTGGCTGTCTTTGCGTTTGCTCTGGCTGGCAGTATCCTATGGTATGACTGGATTCACAAGCGGATCACTTGGTCCCCGTTGATCATGGGCCTGTGCAGGCTATTCCTATACGTCTTGGCTGGGGTAGTTGCCGCCGAGTCGCGCACTGTGTCGCTTGGGTTTCCGGTTGTTTTAAGTGCTTTAGCGTTGTGGGGTTATATCGTAGGCCTCAGCAATATCGCCCGACACGAGGTCACCGGTGGCAATGTCATATCTTGGCCGTCCTGGTTGCTGGTTTTACCTCTTGCCATTGCCGTTGCTTCACCTGGGTTGGTTGTCGACAAGGAGGTGAATTGGTATAGATTAATTATTGGTGCCTGCCTTTATTCCCTTTGGGTCGGGCGGAGTCTGCTGTTTACCTTTAAGGCGATGATCCCTCAACACGGTCGCACCGTGTCAGGATTGTTGGCTGGCATCGTGTTATTTGATTTCATGCTGGTGGCCAATCAGGAAAATCACATGGCTGCCGTGTTTTTAGGGTTTTTCTGCTTGGCTTTGTTATTTCAGCGCTACATCCCTGCCACCTGAACCCATTAAGGTCCATTTGTTTGACTCGCTTTTATTTGCCAAAACGTAACAATTTCCCCGGCGGACAGCGTAAAATTGTCATCAAACAAGGAGTGAGCCTTCAGATTGTCTGCTTGGCCAAGCTCAAAAAATGAAAAATCAGGCCCAAAAAACGATACTGTTGCTACTTGTCACTGCCCTCATGGCGGTCGCGGGGTATGCCCAGTGGACTCGTGACCAAGGCGACCGTCGCGGCGGCCGGGCAGGGGTGCCGGATTGGGAAAACGATGCCGAACTGCCTCAAGACAAATTTACTTTTGCCCGTGTGCAATACTCCGGTTATGGTCGGGGGTTTGGCGGTGGATGGAGGGTGGATTACCCCAACGCAGACCTGAATTTCTCCCACCGCATTGAGCAACTCACCGCCATCAAAGCTGACCCAGATGGCACTGTTGTCGAGTTCACCGGGGATTTATTGAAAGAGCATCCGTTTGTGTACATAACCGATCCACGCTCAATGTCCCTGGGCGAAGATGAGGCCAAGGGATTCCGTGAGTACCTGCTTAATGGTGGTTTCTTCATGGCGGATGATTTTTGGAGTGAACCGGAGTGGGACAATTTTTATCGTGAAATGAAAAGGGTGTTTCCCGGTATTGAGCCGGTTGATTTACCTGTTGATCATTTGCTTTTCAATCATGTATTCCCACTGAATGAAAAGCCGCAAGTCCCCAGTGAAGACTGGTACAGGGATCGGTTTGCCACGCCGCAACAGGCGCTGGAGAGTGGGGTTACTTGGGAAACAAAAAGGTATGAAACCATGCCGCCTAAGCCGCACTTCTATGCCTACTTCGACAAGAAAGGCCGGATGATGGGCGTCGCCTGTCACAATACCGACATCGGCGACGGATGGGAGGAGGAAGGTGTCAGCGAGTGGTATTTTAAACATTTCTCTGAGTCCAAATCATACCCAATGGGCATCAATATCCTCATTTATGCCATGACCCACTGAAGCTTCGCTTTCACACCTCGATTGCGGAAATAGGGTGATACACCGGGCGGAACTCGAGCCTGCAACTTAAAAAATAAGGTTGACTTGGGTTGGTAGGTTGGACCCCATCTCCTGTAAGGCAGTTTTTTTAAAACTAGGGGCAAACTTGAATAGACACTATGAAGGTTAGATACAGAAAAAATAAAGCTTTTACGTTGATTGAGTTGCTGGTCGTCATTGCCATCATAGCAATTCTAGCGGCACTACTTTTACCCGCCCTGGCCAAGGCCAAGGAAAATGCGACCGGCATCGCTTGTATGAATAACAATAAACAAATCATGCTGGCTTGGAGTCTGTTTGCCTCGGATAATGAGGATCGGCTCCCATACGCGAGTGCGTACAAAAGTGAATCAAGCTGGACCTTTGCTTGGGCAGTGGGGGTGTTGAGGCAAACCGGTGTCAATCAGGACTTATCTTTCGTCACGGAAGGAGTTCTTAAACAATATTTGGGGTTCTCTAAAGATGTTTTTAAGTGTCCTGCAGACAAGGCGATCATAACTGACAACAAGGGGAGGCATATCTATAGAGATCGTTCCTACAGCATGAATATATTCATGGGAGGTTGGTCTGGTTGGCCTTTTAATTCAGATACGCGCTGGACTACCTACAGAAAATTAGAAGAGATACGTAATCCTTCCAATAGGTGGGTGCTGCTTGATATGAGGGGCGAGTCCATTAACGCCGGAAATTACAGGGTCGACATGGCCGGCTATCCGGGTGACGAAAGTAAATACTGTTTTCAACAGGATTGGCCTGGTATTTATCATAATAACGCAACGAATTTTTCATTTGCTGATGGACACTGTGACAAACAGAGGTGGTTGGACAAACGAACATTGGTTCCGCCTGTTCCCATACCTGGCGGGAGGGTAAGCTCAAGGGGCAACCTTGATATAGCTTGGATGCAGGAAAGAACAACGGAACTGGATCCGGTGAGAAGAACCTATGTGGGCGGTGGTCCCACAGGTGCAAGATATCCCAATTGGCCTTCTTGGGGTTATTGGCCAGATTATTAACCATAAACATGTTCTGCTGCAGCAGGTCAGGTTTTTACACGAATTTTAAAAACGACAATTCTTAAAACAAATGAAAGCGATCAAAAAAACAAAAAAGTACTTACTGGGTATTGCTCTGGCTCTCCTGGTTGGTTATCCGGCGAGTGTTCTCTCACAGATTGCAGTCTATGACTTCAGCAGTGATGATGAAGGGTTCACGGTGGAAACAGTGGGTGCTGTTCCTGGTCCCTGGGAGTATGATGAAGAAAATGGACAGTGGGTCTCAGCCGGCAGTGTGGCCGGTTGCGGTGGTCCTTACCACGATTTCCTTACCAGCCCGGATTGTATTGTTTCCGCCGCTGGCGAGGTGACCTTGAGTGTTGAGCATCGTCATGCCTTTGAGGCAGACATGTGGGATTCGGGTCAGATCTGGATCAGTGTTAATGGCGGTGACTACACGGATGTGGGAAAAGACGCATTTTCTGCAAACGGCTATACCAGCGTTGCCATCGTGGGTAACGGAATCGCAAAAGGCCAAAATGGATTGGGTGGAACCTCTGCCGGTTATGCGGGTGGCTCTTACATCACCACAACTGCTAGCTTGGGCAGCTTTGCTGCTGGGGATGCTATTTCGGTCCGGTTCGTAGCCTTGTACGATGATTGTTCCACAGGGACTAATCCAAACTGGGTGATTGATAAGGTTGCTTTTTTTGGTGACGATATTGTTATTCCTTACGTTCCGGCCAAAGTCCAACTTACTGAAAGTGGGCCGGGGGGCTTTACAGTTGAGGTTACCGACACGAATACAAGCCAGGTGGAGGCGAGCAATGTATCCGTCAAACTTAATGGGGTAGAAGTGGCGGCTGATTACAGCAAGGCAGGTGGGGTTACCAGTCTTGTTTACAAGCCGGATACCCCTCTGCCAATGGCTGATCCGAACTATGTCACCATTACCTCACCGCCCGAGGCGGTAACATCACTTTACAAGGTGGACTCCAACCATGCTATCACGGTCGCCAATTTGCCCGAAGCAATCGAGGGGAGGGTGGTCTATACAGATCCGGCTGTGGCAGATGTGCCGCTGAAAAATGCGGCTGATGTGGCTGGAAATATTGCGCTCTGCGATCGAGGAGCGACTTATTTTGATCGTAAGGCACAGTATGCATTTGAGGCAGGCGCAGTAGCAAATATTGTGGCCAATAACCGTCCAGGGGCCCCAATCGTGATGGGGACAGGTAGAACTCTCTTTTATGAGGAAGGACCTCATTTCATGATTAGTCAGGATGACGGTATGAAAATTAAACCTTATCTGGACCAGGGAGTTACGGTATCGATCAGTCCTGGGCATAAGCTTGAGGTTTCAATGAAAGATTCAACCGGAGAAACAATTGAAGCTTCGTATAGGGTTGTTGTTCCTCCCTATACTGCGGTGGGTGGCGTTTATGCGACCGATGATTCCATCAAGGGCGATCCTGGGATTCTGGCCTATGTTACCCAAATATCCAATTCGCAATCCGACTCGGGAACGCACCTTCACGACAACGCCTGGAGAAAGGCATTGACTCAATTTAACGGTAAACTTTTGGATCCAGACGGGGCGTTTTACCTGAATGAGGCAGACATAGATTCCGTTGAGGAATGGAGCTATTATCCCGAAATTATTCAAACTGTGAACCTTAGCCAAGATGCTCCCGCCGATGTGGGCAGCTTCAATGCCACCGGTGGCAAGGATGATCAGCTCATTCCCGGGATACCCGGTTGGCAGGCCTCTGATGACGGGATTGTCGCTGGGTTCGTAACCCTTTTGGATTTACCGGTGGGACGCACAACTTTGGGGGTGAATTCCGATGACGGTTTCAGGGCCACCTTCCAGACCGATTATAATGAATTATATCCAAAGGAAGTTGCTGTTCGCCAAACTACTGGATTAACCTTTTTCACTGTTTATATTGAAAAAGCAGGACTTTATCCTTTTAAGCTCCTTTGGTGGGAAGGCACAGGGGCGGCAAACGTAGAACTCTTTTCTGTGGTCGATTCAGGGGAACGTCTTGGCGATGTGATACTGGTCAACGATCCCGACGAGCCGGATGATGCAATCAAAGCGTATGTCCCTCTCGGGGCTGTGAGCGACGAATCCACAGCTGAGATTGTCTCCACCGGGCGGGTTTCAGTTGTTGATGTCGTTCCGAGTGCGGGAGGTTTTACCACCAATATGAGTGTTGAACTTCATGTCAGTGACGGTTCCCTTGGAACTTTAGTGTCAGATTCTGTGAAGTTTTCCATCAACGGTGAATCCGCGGCATTTGAAATCGTTGAGGAAGATGGGTTGAAGAAAATTGTTCATGTGCCAACCAGCATGGGGGAACTTAAAGCCTCAGTGGAATTTGGAGACTCAGCCGGTGACACCAGGAAAGTCGACTGGTCCTTCTTCATTGAGGAAGCGGTTGATCCGGAAGGGTTGAATATGCTGGCCTACTTTGACTTTGATAAGGAGGAGGACGGAAAAACATACGATAGTGCCAGGAACATTGAAGGGAAGCTGACGGCTTGGGCCACCATCAACAGCGGTGCAGGGATCAGGGGAAGCGGCCTGGATTCCACCAATGATCCAGATACAACGGGTGGCAATGGCTTGCGGATTGAGTATGGGGAGGTCTTAAACCTGGCAAGTACTGTTGATGCTGTTACGTTCACGTTTTGGGCTAAAAATGTTAACCCGGGACAAGAGAATTACAGTAGTGCCTTTCATGGGGTTTCATTCGGCACCGTAAACAATAATGGCGCTTCGGCAAAGGTCCCGATATCGGGAGGTGACATTTCGTGGGATACAGCAAACCAAAGTGTTACAACGCCATTTGACGGCACCTACGGAACTTGGAACCATTACGCTTTTGTTAAGGATAAGAGTAATAAAAAAATATATATCAACGGGGAACTTCTGGCAGACGATGACGGCTTGCAGCCGCTACCTTCAGATTTTTCCGCCATTAATGTTTTGGGCGACCTTAATGCGGTTGACGGCCTGGAAGGTCATTTTGATGAATTCGCGATATTCGCTTCAGCCCTTAGCGACTCACAGGTAATCGATACCATGACGGGTGAAATGTTTGGCGCATCGGTCTCTTCGA
>Ga0315334_10001937_pt1 | contig 12899 bp, 11 predicted proteins | sample M150034915metaG_FD_205555 | JGI IMG/M metagenome (GOLD analysis project Ga0315334, IMG submission 205555) | Ammonia-oxidizing marine archaeal communities from Monterey Bay, California, United States - M1 500m 34915 | ecosystem: Environmental > Aquatic > Marine > Intertidal zone | place: USA... | reverse complement strand
GTAAACTATATTAGAATTAATATTTTCCCAGATGGTGGGATTTCTAGAATAAGAGCATTTGGAAAAGCAGAATGACTGAAAAAATAATAAAAGCGATACCAATAACAAAAGAAAATTTTAAAAAATTTGGTGATATGATAACAACTGCAGACATCAAACCGTTAGAAATAAATAATGGCTATGCTAAAAGATACGATGGTATTGCTAATTTAAATACCAAGAAAAATAATGGTGAAACTACTATTAGTATTTTTTCCGCATTAAAAAGATCTTTTCCTATGAAAATTGATATGATGGAAAAACATCCACTTGGAAGCCAAGCTTTTATTCCAATGAAAGAAACAACTTTTTTAGCATTTGTTGCTCCTGAAGGTGACAAACCAGAATTAAATAAAATCGAATCTTTTGTTGTTCCCAAGGGAATCGGGGTTAATTATAATCCAGGAGTTTGGCATTTTCCACTAATCTCAACAGAGGATATGAATTTTTTAGTTGTTGATAGATTAGGTAGCGGAGATAATTTAGTTCTTCATGATCTAAATAAAAAAAATATCACTTTAGAATTTCAAATATAAAAAAAAGCCCACCAATTGAAATTGATGGGCTTTAATTAAAAATTTAATTATCTTTTTGATGATATTGCTAAATGAACTACAGCACCAAGAGATGCTCCAATTATCCAAGCATATCCTCCACCACCACCTAAGTTAGCGAAGAAATCATCCAAACCTAAAATTAAGATATTTGGCCATACCGTACCTACAGCAATATAGCCTGATAGAACCCAAGCTAAGATTGCTTTATGGTTAAAGCCATCATTGTAATGATACTTAGCTTTTGGGCTAGCATCAAACAATGCTTTTACATCTAATCTTTCTTTTTTGATAATATAGTAATCTACAATCATTATACCAAATACAGGCGCAAGAATTGCTCCTAAAGTATTAACAAATGGAAATAGTCCCATTTGAGTAATAACAGCAACCCACATACCGCCAATAACAAAACCAAAACCAGCAGTTATTAATCCACCAGTTTTAAAATTGATTTTGCTTGGCATTAAGTTTGCTAAGTCATATGCAGGAGGTATAAAGTTTGCAACCATGTTAATTCCTACTGTTGCAGCAAAAAATGCAAATGCAGCAATAATCGTTAAACCTATGTTGTCTACTTTAGCTACCATATCTGTTGGACTTGCAACGTATTCACCAAAAATTGAAATTGTTCCACCAGTGATCATTAAAGTAATGAAAGAAAACAAGATTACATTTCCTACTAATCCCCATAGGTTACCTTTTCTCATTTCTTTTTCATTTTTAACAAATCTAGCAAAGTCACCAAAATTGATTACCACTGCAGCAAAGTATCCAACCATAATTGAAAACACAGCTAAGAAGGCTCCAAATGATTCTAAACCTTCAAAACCACCAGATCTTTCTCCACCAGAAAATATTTCACCAACTTCTGAAAAAAGTCCTCCACCAGCTTTAGCCCAAATAACTATCATTAAAAGTATCATTACCGCATAAACAGCAGGCCCTGCAAAGTTTAAGAATCTTTTAACAAGATCTATACCTTGCCAAAATAAATAAACTTGGAATCCTGATACAAATATAAATGACACCCACATTACTCCTGTCATTCCTAAGAACATCTCAGTACCTTCGTTACCAGTAATTCCAGTAATTAAAAGTGCTACAGCAGTTGAAGCCGCATAAGTTTGCGCTCCATACCAAAACATTGCAACAAGGCCTCTAGCCATTGCTGGAAAATTTGCTCCAAATACACCCATGCTAACTCGAGCGAATACTGGATATGGAATTCCATGTTTTACACTTGGTTTACCAGATAGGTTAACTAGCCACATAATAAAAAATCCCGCAAGAATTAGTGCAAGAAATACAGCCCAACCATTTAGCCCTGAAGCTAAAAATAAAGACGCTGCCAAAGTATATCCAAATAAACTTTGTACATCGTTTGCCCATACGTTAAAGATTTCAAACCATCCCCAATTTTTTTTATTTGATGGAGTTGGTGCCAAATCTGCATTGTAGAGCGATTTTGATTTACTCATATTTATCTCCTCTATATATTGCGAATTCTAACAAATTTAAAATATCACAAAGTTAATAGTTAAAGCCTAAAGATTTATATAATAAATACAAACAAATGTTTTTTTATTAATGGTCTCTAAGCATTGATTATCAATATTGAATTAAGATTTACCTAAAATGAACACTTTTAATTTTTAAAAAGTTAGTTGTTCCAACCACCTACAGATTTAACCTCTAAAAATTCTTCAAGACCATGTTCGCCTGCCTCTCTACCGATTCCAGAGTGTTTAAAACCACCAAACGGAGCATCAACTGCAATACCAGCACCATTAACATCTACCATTCCTGATCTTAATTTTCTTGCAACTCTTTTAACTTTTTCTTTATCTTGAGTTTGAATGTAATTTGTTAATCCATAAGGAGTATCATTAGCAATTTGAATTGCTTCTTCCTCAGTTTCAAATGACATTACAGACAATACAGGTCCAAAAATTTCGGTTCTAGCAATATCCATATTATTATTTACATCAGCAAACACTGTAGGTTTTACAAAGTAACCTTTTTCTAAACCTTTAGGTTTACCAGGTCCTCCTGCAACTAATTTTGCACCCTCGTCTATACCTTTTTTAATTAATGTTTGAATTTTATTATATTGTGTTTCAGAAATCACAGGACCTATATGTTCTCCTTCTTTTTTAGGATCGCCTACTTCAAAACTTTCTGTATATTTCTTTAATCTTTCAATAGCTTCATTGTACATTGATTTTTCAACAAGCATTCTAGTAGGAGCATTACATGATTGACCTGAATTTCTAAAACATCTTAGTGCTCCTCTCTCAATTGCCTCAGGATCTGCATCTTTGAATATAATGTTAGCACCCTTGCCACCCAACTCTAAACTTACTCTTTTAAAATCTTTAGCAGCATTCTGTGAAATTAAAGCTCCTGCTCTAGTTGAGCCAGTAAATGAAATCATATTCACATCAGGATGACTAGTTAATGCATTTCCTGTTGTAGCTCCATCTCCATTTACTAAATTAAATACCCCTGCTGGAAACTTTGTTTCATCAATTAGCTCTGCAAGTATCATTGATGATAATGGTGCAAGTTCGGATGGTTTTAAAATCATTGTACAACCAGATGCTAATGCTGGCATAACCTTTAAACAAACCTGGTTCATTGGCCAGTTCCATGGTGTTATTAAAGCACAAACCCCTTTAGGTTCATAAATTAACCTTTGCTCAGGAGCATGAGCTCCTAAAGGTTTTTCAAATTCAAAATTTTTTAAATATCTAATAAAAGATTTTAAGTGAGCAGCTCCTGTACCAGCTTGAAGTTTTGTTGCAAAATCTTTTGGAGCACCCATTTCAGTAGTAATCGCATTTGCAATATCTCCCCATCTTTTTTTATAATTTTCATAAAGCTTTTCTAATAATTTTATTCTTTCATCTTTTGTTGAAAAGGCCCAAGAACTATATGCTTTTTTTGCAGAGCTTACTGCGTGATCAACATCCTCTTTATTTCCTAAAGATATAACTGCACAATTTTCTTCAGTTGCAGGGTTAATTACTTTAATTTCTTCCTTACCTTTAGGCGTTATCCATTTCCCATCGATATAAAAATTTTTTTTATTTTCCATAACAGACTCCTAGCCTTTCCTTATTTTTTTGCAAATAAATTAATTAACTCATAAACAATAGTAGCAGCCGCAAGTGAGGTTACTTCCGCATGATCGTAAGCTGGTGAAACTTCAACTACATCAGCAGAAATAAGATTTAAACCTGACAGGCCTCTTATAACATTAACCATCTCCCTTGTGGTCATTCCAGCAATTTCAGGTGTACCTGTGCCAGGTGCAAAAGCTGGGTCTAATACATCTATATCAATTGATAAGTATAAAGGATTATTTCCAACTCTTTTTTTAATTCTATCTGCAATTTTATCTGTTCCTTGTGTTTGAAATTCATCACAATGAATTATTTTAAAACCAAAACTTTCATCATTTTTAATATCATCTCTACTATATAATGGGCCTCTTATACCTACATGCATTGATGCATCATCTAAAAATAAATTTTCTTCTCTAGCTCTTCTAAAAGGAGTTCCGTGTGTATATGGTGCTCCAAAATAAGTATCCCAAGTATCTAGATGTGCATCAAAATGAACCAATGCAACTGGACCATTATTAATTTTATTAACTGCTTTTAATAACGGAAATGCAATTGTATGGTCCCCGCCCAAACTGATAATTCCACCAACTTTATTTAATAACTCTTCTGCACCTACTTCAATCTGTTTGATCGCCTCAACAATATTAAATGGATTACAAGTAATATCTCCTGCATCAGCAACTTGTTGTACTTTAAAAGGCTCAACATCATAGCTAGGATGATAGTTTGTTCTTAAATGTCTTGAAGCTTGTCTAATACTTTGAGGTCCAAATCTTGCACCTGGTCTATAACTTGTGCCAGCATCAAATGGTATTCCAACAATTGCAACATCACAGCTCTCAACATCTCTTAGTTCTGGTAATCTTGCAAATGTGGAAGGACCTGCAAACCTTGGAACTTTAGTACCACTTACAGGCTGGATTGGATCTTTATTTCTTTTTTTTTTCACAGTAAAATTGTATCACATTCTTATAAATTGGAATATCTTCTATATGTAAATTTATGAGCTTAATTAGATTAATTAGATTAATTATATTATCTTTATTTTTTTATACTCAAGTCCAAGCTGATACAATTTATAATCTTATAAAAATTCCTAATCTAGAAATTTATGAAATAAACACTCCAAATAAACTTAGATATCTGTATGCTAAAGAACCTTTTACGATTGGAGTTAATAATAATATTAATTGCTACAATTCAGAAAAAAAGGTTTTAGACAAAAAATACCAAATTATTAAGAATAATTTAGATAAATACAGTCAAGAATTTTTGAAAAAAATTAATTTAAAATACATTGTTCTTTGTAAAGATTTGTCTATATCAAAAATTAACACCGCTGGAATACCTGACAACGTGATGAAAACTTTAATTTTGGATATCAAATTTAAAGAAAATTACTTTAAAAGAGTAATTCATCATGAAGTATTTCATATTATCAATGATAGCTATAAAAAATTATTTGATGAAAAAACCTGGTCTACTTTCAATATTGAAGGGTTTAAGTATGCTAAATGTTCTACCTGTACAGATAAATTAGGATTAGACACATTTACAAACACAGAAGGTTTTTTTTCTGAATATTCAAAATCAACAGCCTCTGAAGATATGGCTGAAGTATTCTCTCATTTAATGATTGGAATAAATTTAAAAAACATCGATCCAATTTTAAAAAAAAAAATACAATTTATAAAAATAAATTTATTAAAAATTGATCAAAATTTTATTTTATGATTGAAAAAATTAAAGCCTCAAGATCTGAAAAAGTAATTTTAATTTTTATATTATTTTTGGGAATACTTTCATTCAGTTCCTTCTTTTTAATAAAAGACAAATGTTTATTTGTAAAAAATTATGATCCTCAAAAAATTACTTTTGATAATCCTGAAAATATTGCTGTATTAAATATATCTTGTGGAAATGTAATAATCGAACTTTACCCTGATGTTTCTCCTGTTGCTGTAAAAAGGTTTAAAACTTTAGTTGATTCTAAAGCTTATGATGATGTTGCTTTTCACAGAGTTATTAAAAATACACTCATTCAAGCTGGTGATTTAGAGTTTGGAAAAAAAGATAATTTAGATTATGGAAAAATAGGCACAGGAAAATCAGGATTAGGAACTATTAATTCAGAAATAAATTCGCCATTTAATTTTGATAGAGGAAGTGTTGGTTTAGCTAGAACACAAAAATATAATACTGAGGATAGTCAATTTTTTATAATATTGAAAGATGAACCATTGTATGAAACTGAATATACTCCAATTGGAAAAGTGATTTATGGAATAGAAGCTTTAGAAAAGATTAAATATTTAGACAAATCTCAATATGTATTAAGACCTGACTTTATAAATTCTCTTAGAATGTTAGTTAACTAATGGTTTTCCTGTTGCCAAAGTATGTTTAATTCTATCTTGAGTTTTTTGTGTTTCAATTAATCTCATAAAAGCATCTAATTCTAATTTAAATAAATCATCCTCAGATAAAGTTTTATCTATTGTGGTGTCACCTCCACTTAAGACATAAGCTAATTCTTTTGCAACCTCAACCCCGTGATCCAAAATAATTTTATCATTATAAAGTTTTTCTAAAATTTTATCCATTTCTTCTCTAACTGCTTTCCCAGGAAGTTTAAATTTCAATTCATTCGGTACTTTAAAATCTTTATTATCCATGAGAATTTTTTTAGAAACTTCTAACAAACTATTTCTATTCATTATTTTTTTATCTTCTGGTCTTAAATATTTAATTGATTCTGCTTCAACTGGTGAAGTAGCTGTTCTTCCATATCCAATAATATCAAAAACTTTAAGAGAAGCATAATTAGGATCTGATTTAGCTTCATTAGTATCTAGCCATCTCGCTAACATTTCTTTACATCCACCACCTGCTGGTATTAAACCTATAATAGTCTCAACTAATCCCACCACAATATTTGTGTGTGAAGCAACAAAATTACTTTGAACCATTACCTCAAATCCACCACCTAATGTTAAGCCTGATGGAGCAGAAATTACTGGATGTTTTGAATATTTTAAGTGCTTACATGTTTCTTGAAAGTATTTAATAAATTTTTCAATTGATTTGAAATCATTCTTGTCTGCAAATTCCATTGTATAAGTAAGATTTACTCCAGCAGAAAATTGCATACTTTCATTAATTATTATTAATGGTTTATCAGTTGCTTTTTTAAGAGCATCCATTGAATCATAATCCAAAGCATTAGCTTTAGTAGTAAATTCAACAATATTATAATCATTAAACCTATAAATTTTTGCAGAGTCATTTCCATCTAAACTTGTGGCTGTCTTCTTTACTTTACCTAAGGTCTCAATATTTGTGTACTTTTGTCTCTCACCATAAAAATTTTCATTTTTAGTTTTTGATAAATTTCCTAAAAAGTTGTTTCCTTTAAAATCATCAACTTTATCAAAGAAATTTTGAACTCCAATTTCCTCAAGCATTTCAAATGGACCTTTAGCCCAATTAAAACCAAGTCTCATTGCTTCATCAATATCATTAAATTCTTTTGTAATTCCTGGAACTAAAGAAGATGCATATTTAATTATTCTAGATAGAACTGACCAAGCATACTCACCGTATTTATCTTTTCTATCAATCAATGCTTTTAGATCTACTTTATCCAATTTAACATCAATCTTTTTGTTAGGTGAATAATCACCTGTTTCAAGATTAATAGCTTCCATAATCTTGGTAGCTCCAGTTTTATTCATTCTATAGAAGCCACCTTTACCTTTTCTTCCAGTATAGCCTGTTTCAATTAATTTTTTCACTAGAGGAATTTCTTTTGCAACTTCATGAAATTCATCAGACTCTGGCAATTCTTTAATAAAACTTTTTAATACATCAGCCATTAAATCAATACCGATTAAATCGTACAAACCGAATACACCTGTTTTTGGTATACCCATTGGTCTTCCAAAAATTGCATCCGCCTCCTCGACTGAAAGTTTCATCTTAAAAGCTTCCGTCATTGCTACTTGCATAGCATAAACACCAATTCTATTTCCTAAAAAACCTGGAGTGTCATTACAAATGATTGCTCCCTTACCTAGTTCAATTTCACAAAATTCTTTTAACTGATTAATTTTATTAAGATCATTATTTTCATTTTTAACTATTTCTAATAAACCCATATATCTAACAGGGTTAAAAAAGTGAGTAATACAGAAATCTTTTTTTTCATTATCAGTTAAATGTTCAGACAAAACTTTAATTGGAATTGATGAAGTGTTGGAAGAAACTATTGCTCCATCTTTTCTTGTTTTAAATATTTTTTCATAAATTTGATGTTTAACATCTATTCTTTCAACAACTGCCTCAATAATCCAATCAGCATCTTTAACTACATCAAAGTCATTAGAAATATTACCTACTTTAATATTATTGATTTTTGACTTATCGATTAATAATGGAGGTCTAGATTTGTAAATTCTTTCTCTAGCTTTTTCACTAATTTCTGTTTTTAAATCAAGTAAGGTGACGGGCACATTTGCGTTACACAAGTGAGCAGCAATACCACTACCCATAGTTCCTGAACCAATCACCACTACGTTCTTAATCTTCATTAAATGATTTTTATTACTGTCTATTTATTCCTCTAAGTCTCTCAGATCTTCTTCTCAAGAGTTCAGCAGTTACTAATATTAATGTTGATAAGATAATTAGACAAGTCGCGACCGCAAGAATAGTTGGGCTCAATTGCTCTCTTAATCCTGTCCACATCTGAATTGGGATCGTTGTACTTTCAAGTCCGGCTAAGAATAAAACAACCACAACTTCATCAAATGAGGTTACGAACGCAAATAATCCTCCTGATATCACACCAGGTAAAATTAATGGTAAAGTAATTTTCATAAAAGTATTTACCGGGTCACTTCCTAAACTAGCTGCTGCTCTTGTAACACTATGATCAAATCCTGATAATGTTGCTGTAACTGTTATTACCACAAACGGTGTACCCAAAATAATGTGTGCAAGAATAATTCCTGTACGAGTTGCTGCTAAACCAGCTTGGGCCATAAAGAAAAATATTGCTACACCAGAAATAATTAAAGGAACAATCATTGGTGAGATTAATACGGCCATGATAATACCTTTGTAAGGCATATGTCTACTGCTCAATCCAAGTGCAGCTACTGTCCCAAGTAAAACTGAACCAATTGTTGCAAAAAAAGCAATAATAAAACTATTCTTGGCTGCTAACCCCCAAGGATTTTTAGTTCCGTAAATCATGTCTTTGTACCATCTTAATGAGAAAGCATCTGGATCAAGTCTTTTCATTCCATCAGAGAAACTTAAAAACTCCTCTGCATTAAAAGATAATGGAAATATTACAAATAATGGTGCAATTAAAAAAAAGAAAACTGCTCCACAGATAGTTAGATAAAAATAGTGCCAAATTCTATAATGTAGTTCTGTATGTTTTGGTAAAGCCATTTTAACTATCCTAATTTAATATTATCTATTCCAACTAATTTATTATAGATCCAATAAATTGCTAAAACTCCACTAAGCAGCATTAGACCCATTGCTGATGCAAAGCTCCAATCGAGTGTACTTTTCATATGGAAAGCAATCAAATTACTTATTAGGGTACCTGATGCTCCTCCGACTAAGGCTGGGGTAATGTAATAGCCAACGGCTAATATAAAACACAACAAACAACCAGCTCCAATACCTGGGATTGTTAATGGAAAATAAACCTTCCAAAAAGCAACTATCGGTGTTCCACCTAAAGATTTACCAGCTCTCATTAAGCTTGGTGAAATAGTTTTCATAACACTGTAAAGCGGTAGAACCATAAAAGGTAGCAAAATTTGTGTCATTGCAACATATGTTCCTGTTTTATTATACATCATCTCAGGTCTATTATCATCAGCCACCAATCCTATCCAAACAAAAAAATCATTTACTACCCCTTGTTGTTGCAACAAGATCATCCAACTAGCAGTTCTTACAAGTAACGATGTCCAAAACGGAAGCAGGACGCAGATCATTAGTAAGTTACTATACTTCATTGGTAAAGTAGCTAACAAATGAGCTATTGGATATGCCATCAAAAAACAAAATAATGTTACAAAGAATGCAATTTCTAAAGTTCTAAGCCAAAGTATCCTGTGGATTCTTCTATCCTCAGATACATTAACTATTTCTCCATTTTCATTCTTATACATATCCATTCCTTTTAGATATTTTTGACCTGTGTATGCTGGAGCTCTTCGTTTGATTGCTTTCCAATATTCATTGTCTGCCCATCTTTTGTGTACAGACATTATTTGTTCTTTATAATTTCCTTCTTCAAAGGATTTAGATTTTCTTCTTAATTTTTTAATAATACTTTTAAATCCATTTTTTGTATAATTTAGTTGAGTTGATAATTTACCTTCACGCTTTTCACTAACTAATTTTCTAAAATCTAAATAAAAAGCTTCAAACACTTCTTCGGGTGGTAACTCTTTTCCATCCCATTTTTCCATCGATTTAAATGTTTTAGGAAGCATTTCAGTTACCATTTTGTCATCAATACTTCTCATAAGCATGTCACCAATAGGAAACACGTAAGTGATAATTAAAAATAATAATAAAGGAGCAACAAGTAAAAAGGCTTTTATCTTATTTTTTCTTTCAGCTTTTTTTAGACTTATTTCTAAAGGAATTCCGTCAGTTGTTAAAATTTGTTTTGTTTCTGAGCTCATAAATAAAAAGGGCGGTTTAAAAAACCGCCCTTAAATTATAATATATAATTAAGTTTAATAAAACTTAAAATTATAAACCAGCTTTCATAGCTTCCCATTTTTCACCAAGCTCTGTACCGTTATCAGCCCAGAAAAGAGGATCTACTAGGAAGTAGTTTTTAGTGTTTTCTGGTGCAGTTGGCATATTTGGTACCATGTTTGTCTTACCATCTTTATACCAAGGCTCCCCTGCTTCCATAATCGCTATAGAAGATTTTCTCCAAGGAGCGTATGCAATATATTTTGCACTTCCAGCTAACATTTCTGTGTTAGTCATCATTGATAAAGCTTTCAAAGCTTTACCATTAGCATCGTTTGGTCCACCCTTAACTTGAACGAAATATTCATAGTCAAGACCTTGTCCATCCCAAACTTGTTTTAATGGTGCGCCTTCTCCAACTATTGCATTGAAGAATCTACCGTTCCAACCTGTAGCCATTACAACTTCACCTGAAACTAATAGTTCTGGCGGTTGAGCACCTGCAGACCAAAATACACATCCACCTTTAGGGTCTGTGCAAAGTGATTTGATTTTATCCATTGCTTTTTGAACACCTTTTTCAGTATTCAATTTTTTATAGATATTTGCTCCACCTTTACCTGGTTTTGTTCCGCTAGCAGCTAAAGCCATCTCTAAGTTAGTTAGAGCGCTTTTGTAGATAGCTCTTTTTCCAGGAAATTTTTTAGTGTTAAAGAAATCTTTGATAGTTTTTGGAGTGCCTTTAACATTTTTAGTATTATAAGCGTAGTTCCAAGAATATAAAATATTTCCTACAGCACATTTGCTTGGCATTGCAGTAAAGAAGTCTTCACTTGCAGGTGTACCATCTGGTGCTGGTGGGAAGTCTTTGTCAAAATCAAATTCAACAAATAATCCTTCATCGCAACCATTGATAGTATCCATAGCAAATACGTCGATAATATCCCATGTAATTGCTCCAGCTTCTTTTTGTGCTTTAACCTCAGATAATCCACCTCCATAGTCCACCCAGTTAATTTCTATACCAAGTGCTTTTGCAGTAGGATCACCATAACCTAACTTTTGAGACTCTGTGTAAGCTCCACCCCAAGATACTGCTGTTACAGCAAATGCTGAAGTAGTTACAGAGATAGCAAAAGTAATGGCTAGTAATAATTTACCAATTATTTTCATTTTTCCTCCGTTTAAACGTTTTTTTAAAAAGGGGATTACAGCAAGATCAATAAAGAGAGTCAACAGGCCTTTTTACTTAATTTAATGATATATTTAATGGTTTTTACTTATGATCTAGAGCTCTAGCGTCTTCACTTTTCCATCCAATTTTGATATCTTTACCAAGTTTGATATCCATATTAGCTGAACTATTTGGAACTTTTAAAATAAATTGATTGTTACCTAAAAGATTAATTCGAACTCTTGTGTGATCTCCGTGGTAAATAACTTCTTCAATTTTTCCATCATGAATATTATCCATTTTATCACTAGGATTAATTAAAGCTCTTTCAGGTCTTAAAGAAATTTTTGTTTTTTCTCCTTTTCCTTTTACAGATATAGGGTTTGCTAAAATTTCTGCATTAGCAATTTTCACTTTACATTTTCCACCTGAAATATCTAAAACCTCACCTGCGAAAGTATTATTCTCTCCAATAAACTCAGCAACAAAAGAGTTAACTGGTTTCTCATAAAGTTCATCAGGACTTGAAAGCTGTTGAACTTTACCATCATTGAATACTGCAATACGGTTAGACATAGTTAATGCCTCACTTTGATCATGAGTTACATAAACAACTGTTACTCCAATACTTTCGTGAATATGTTTAATTTCATATTGCATACTCTCTCTTAAATTTTTATCTAAAGCTCCAAGTGGTTCATCCATTAAAACTAATTGTGGATCAAACACTAATGATCTTGCAACCGCTACTCTTTGTTGTTGTCCACCAGATAACTGACCTGGCATCCTTTCAGCAAAACCTTGGAGAGACACCATTGATAAAGCCTTATCAATTTTTTTATCTGCTTCATCTTTTGGAATTTTTCTTACTCTTAATGGGAATGCTAAATTTTCATAGACTGTCATATGTGGGAATAGCGCATAATTTTGGAATACCATTCCAATACCTCTTTTGTGGGGAGGAATACTTGAGATCGCTTTGCCATCTAAATATATTTCACCGTTAGTTGGTGTTTCAAAACCAGCTAACATCATCAAACATGTTGTTTTACCAGAACCAGAGGGTCCCAACATTGTAACAAATTCACCTTCTTCGATATCTAATTGAAGATCTTTTACAACTAGGATTTTACCATCATAGCTTTTATCTACTTTATCAAATTTTACAAAATCTTTTTTTAAGGCCATAATTTTAGATAACTTTAAAACATTTGTTAGAATAAATATCAACCATTAATAACTAGCTTTTAATATGGAGTTCTT
>Ga0315334_10001936_pt1 | contig 12899 bp, 11 predicted proteins | sample M150034915metaG_FD_205555 | JGI IMG/M metagenome (GOLD analysis project Ga0315334, IMG submission 205555) | Ammonia-oxidizing marine archaeal communities from Monterey Bay, California, United States - M1 500m 34915 | ecosystem: Environmental > Aquatic > Marine > Intertidal zone | place: USA... | reverse complement strand
ATCCTACTGGTGATCAAGATTGCAGCCTCCCTCGAATCTGGCGGGCAGGTACCAGTCGCGATGATCCAAATGGGAATGTTCAGCATGACGTTCGATACCTTATTGGCAATCGCGATGATCGTGAACATGCTGATCATCAACAGCGTCAAGTTCTTCTTTGAGTTTCTAGCGTGGTTGACCCCCGTTCCATTTCTGGACGCCCTCTTTGAACTTTGCAACAAGACTCTCTGCCTCGGCCTGATGGCGATCTATGCCCTCAGCCCAATGCTGGCAACGGTCATCAATCTGGCATTTTTTCTTGTCGCTGCCATTCTGTTTCGCTGCATCTATCGACGCACCCGCTTCTATCGCTCGATGATCCTCGATCCCGTCCTGGCCCGCCTGTGGCCACCCTATGGCAAGCCACGACGTGCGGAACTCATCGTTTTCAACCGCAGCGAAATGGGGAATTTCCCCGCCAAGAGTCGCCTTCGCTTGCAGCGATGCGAAGATAAATCCGCAGGCTGGCGGTTGCAGGAATCCCGTTGGTGGTTGCCTCAGCGGGAACATCACATTGAGTCCACGACAGATCTCACGATCCAACTGGGCTGGATCATGAATTCAGTACAGGCCAAGGCATCCGACGCCGACACCGACGCTTGCGTCAAGTACATTCTGACGTTCAGTCGACGGTACAATCCGGACGCACTGCGAACGATAGCCGATCAGCTTGGAATCCCACTGACCGCGGACGTGATTGAACCAAGCAACGTTGAACGGGCGTTGGAATTCAGTTAACACGAACAAGGGGTGGACGACAGGCGGCCTGGATAGTAGCGGCCTGCAGAGTAGCGGCTAGTTGCTGGGCGTGCGTGTTCGGTGACATCCACGTGACGCCACCCAGATCAGGCGGTCGGTCCATCCTGCAGCAATTCTTCGTCAGGGTTTCGGGAATGAACGAACGGGTAGTGCGGTACCAGCAGGGAATCACACGATCCATCGATCTCATTCGGCCCCTCACTCTCTCAGGCAAGATCGACTAGGCTTGGAGTTTTGATCATCCGTACAAATACAGGACCATGCCTGATTTGCCCGAATGCTTGATGACATAGGGTCTCTGTGTTTCCACATCCCAGCCATTACTGCGTGATCCCCGACAAGGCACCGTTTCACCCCGTCAGTCGTGACACATCCGCCCCTGTGGGTCAGGTATGACATTGAATCACCAGTCCTTTGATCTGATTGCCGCCTGTGCCTTTGGTCTCGAAGCCGTAGTGCGTCGCGAGTTGGATGGTTTGGGCATTCAAGCCACGATTGGCGAATCGGGGCGAATACATTTCCAAGGTGATGCCTCAACGGTTTGCCAAACCAATCTTTGGCTGCGGACAGCAGACCGAGTCCTGATACGTGTGGCGGAATTTCCAGCTGCTGATTTCGAAGCGTTGTTCGAAACGACAAAGCAGATTTGCTGGAGTGAGTTGCTTCCGCCGGATGCGGCTTTTCCCGTCACGGGCCGATCCATTAAATCAACGCTGACGAGTGTTCCAGCCTGTCAACGCGCAGTCAAACGCGCTATTGTCGACGCCTTGCGCCGAGATCACCAGACCGAAGAACTGCCGGAAACTGGTCCTGAATACAAGATTGACATCGCGATTCTGAAAGATGTTGCCACTCTGACGCTCGACACCACCGGCCGCAGCCTGCACCGCCGGGGTTATCGCACACACATTTCCCAGGCTCCGCTGAAAGAAACGTTGGCCGCAGCCATGGTGCTGCTGAGTTTCTGGCGTTCTGGACGTCCCTTGATTGACCCCTTTTGCGGCAGCGGCACCATTCCGATTGAGGCGGCTCGTATCGGACGAAACATGGCCCCGGGACGCCATCGTGAATTCGCCTGTGAAGCATGGTCTGACTTCCCCGCTGACATGTGGCAAGCAGCCCGAGAGGCTGCTGACACAGCCGTGCTCGAACCACTGGAAGAAAAACTGCTGGGCAGTGACATTGATCATCGAGCATTGAAAGCAGCTCGAGAAAATGCTGAGCGGGCGGGGGTTGCATCGGACATTCACTTTCAAGCAATGTCCATGCAATCGGTCACCAGCAAACGACGCTTCGGGTGTCTGGTCACCAATCCCCCCTACGGCCAACGGATCGGGCGTGACTATGACCTCGAACTGCTTTATCAAACCATCCCGAACGTGCTGCGAAAGTTGCCAACATGGTCGCATTACTTTCTGACAGCTTTTCCTGGGTTTGAGCGCACACTGGGTCGCACCGCTGATCGCCGACGTAAACTCTACAACGGCCGAATTGAGTGCACCTATTTCCAGTACCACGGTCCAAAACCGGTAACCGGCAAAGGCGTGGAACCGAACAATCCCAACGAGGATCTATCGGCTGATACAACCGACAGTCCCCAACCACGGGATACCCTGAGCGTTGCCGCGCCCCCAGACGCAGCAGAACAGGGCCCTTGGCCAAAGCCAGACGCAGCAGAACAGGGCCCTTGGCCAAAGCCAGACGCAGCAGAACAGAGCCCTTGGCCAGAGCCAGACGCAGCAGAACAGAGCCCTTGGCCAGAGCCAGACGCAGTAGAACAGAGCCCTGGGCCAGAGCCAGACGCGAAACCAGAGACCGACGACAACGCGTCTCTTGCCCGCAAAGCGTCCACCAGCAAACCTTACATCCACGCGGCGGGCGATGCCGCCTTTGGGCAACTTGGTGACAAAGCTTACGCCCAGGCAGAATTATTCGCGGTACGCTTGAAGAAGCGGGCAAAACACTTGCGTCGCTGGCCCAGTAAACGTGGCATCACCTGCCTTCGTCTTTATGAACGTGACGTACCTGAGATTCCGCTGATCGTCGATCGTTACGAGGATCATCTGCACATCACTGAATACGAACGCCCCCACGAACGGGATCCCGCCGAACATGCCAACTGGCTGGACTTGATGGTAGAAACTGCGGCTTCGGCGTTGGAGATTTCCGCTTCCCATGTCCATTTCAAAAGTCGCTTGCGGCAGAAGGGTAAAACACAGCACCAAAAAATTGCCGAGACCAACGAACGAATCGAAGTTCAGGAAGGCGGTCTCAAATTCCTGATCAACCTGCAGGATTACGTCGACACCGGCTTGTTCCTTGACCACCGCGTCACACGACAAATGGTCAGGGACATCGCAGCAGGCAAGAACTTTCTAAATCTGTTTGCCTATACCGGATCGTTCAGTGTCTATGCCGCTGCAGGTGGTGCCAAAGAGACAACGACGGTCGACCTGTCTCGTGCCTATCTCGACTGGGCATGGGAGAACATGCGACTGAATGGTTTCAAGGGCAACCAACATCGGTTCGTCGCCAGTGATGTCAGCCAGTTCATCCGCGAGCAACCGCAAATCGAAACGTATGATCTGGTCGTCCTCGATCCCCCGACGTTCTCCAACAGCAAACGAACCGAAACAGATTGGAACATTCAAAAGGATGCGATCCCGCTACTGGCAGGCCTGCTACCGCTGGTCCGGACAGGCGGCGTGATCTATTTTTCAACCAACTTCCGACGCTTCAAGCTCGACGAAACAGCATTGCCTTTGTCAGAGATCCATGAGATCTCCAGTCAAACGGTTCCCGAGGATTATCGGAACCGGAGAATCCACCGCTGCTGGCGGCTCGTGAAATGATCGCTGGATTGAGCTGTATCGGGTAACAGCCGGATCAGGTGTCGTCAATCGTTTGATGACGCCCGGCATGCAGAAATTGTGCTGCGATGCCGCCGACAATCGCCCCAGCGATCGGCCCCACACAATACAGCCACAATTCGCTGATGTCCCCCGAAGCGATCGCGGGCCCCAGACTGCGAGCCGGGTTCATCGATGCTTTGGTCAACGGCCCGGCAACCATCGCTGCCAACGCGATGGTCGATCCCACTGCCAAGGCAGCAGTGATCGTTTCTTCCTTTGCCCCAGTAGACACTCCCATCACGATGAACATCAAAATCGCAGTCAACACAAACTCGATAGCAAGTCCAGTCGGCAGTCCCAGACCCAATTGCACCCAAGTGCTACCCAACATCGAGTCATCGACACCCAACACCGACCGAATCGCCAACGCACCCGACAAGGCGCCCAGACATTGAGCCGGGACATAGGCCAGAGCATCCTTCAACGGCAATTTCCCCAGAGTGGTGAACGCGATGGTGACAGCCGGATTCATGTGTGCGCCACTGATGCCGCCGACCGCATAGACCATCACCATCACCACCAGACCCCAGGCAATCGCCACGCCAACATGCGTCAACGCCTGGGTACGTGAATCAACCGCCATCGCACCACATCCCAACAGCACCAGACAGAATGTACTGAGAAACTCAGCAAAACAACGGCGTGACAGGGATTCATTCATGTCGCGTTACCGGGAAATTGGACGGTGTTGATTGAGCGAGATTGTCATGGGACTCACACTGCCTACCCGTTCAAGCGGTCGGCAAACAGAAAAGCGTACAGCCCAACCAATGTTTTCGCATCTCGAATCGCCCCCGTCGCAATCAATTCATGTATTTCATCACGATCAGCCAAGCGGTTCTCAATCTGCTCGACCGCCTCGCGTTCGGGCTGCCCGGCGGTCAAATCGGTCGCCATGTACAGGTGCATCAGTTCGTCACAGATTCCGGGCGCGGAGTAGAACTCGTGCATCTCCTGTAAAAACCCGGCACGGTACCCCGTTTCTTCGATCAGTTCGCGGGCGGCTGTCTGTTCTGGTGACTCGCCCGGTTCTCGAGTCCCCGCCGGCAATTCCAGCAAAGTCTCTGCTACGGTTGGTCGGTGATTCTTGATCAAAACGACGGTATCGGAATCCACCAGAGGTAACAGGACCACCGCACCGGGGTGGCGAATCACTTCCCTGCGATAAACATTGCCATCGCTGCCGGTCAATTCCATCTGATGAACATTGAACCTCTCACCTTCAAGAAGAACCCGTTCATCACTGGTATCCATCGATTAAGATCGCTTTCGGGCTTGGAATCCCAAGACGGTCGTATACGAAATCAGAGCCAGACCGCCACCGCCAGCCAGGTTACTTCAACACCCCCGTTTGAACCACAGGCATGGCGACAGGCATGGCAACAGGCATGGCAACAGGCATGGCAACAGGCATGGCAAACCACAGCGTGATTGTGTCGCTGCCGATGGCATGTAAAGCTATCGAAAACATTGTCCTGCTAAAAGTACCCTATCACAACTGCTGTCTTTTCCAACCCGATCTGGTTTACCGTGCCTCCATTTGGATTTCTCTGCTGTAACAAGCCTCGCGGAATGACATCGCGCGATGTCGTGAATGTGGTTCAAAGGCGTTTACCTGGAAAAACCAAGGTTGGTCACGCAGGCACACTGGACCCGCTGGCGGAGGGTGTGCTTGTCTTGGGAGTTGGCCCTGCCGTTCGCCTGGTGCCCTACGTCCAACAACAACCCAAACATTATCAGGCAACCTTTCGGCTTGGTTCGTCCAGTATTTCCGGCGATCTGGAAGGTGAGATCTCAGAGTTCCCCGATCTGCCCGTCCCAACCCGCGAACAACTTGACCATGCAGCCCGCGGTTTAGTAGGCAACATCGAACAGGTCCCCCCGGCACACTCTGCAATCTGGGTCGATGGGCGACGTGCCTACGAACGAATCCGCGCCGGTGAAGAGTTTGAGATGCCGTCGCGAAGGGTGCAAATCCATGCTCTGGACATCACACGTTACGAATTTCCTGAGATTGACCTGAACATCGTTTGCGGATCGGGAACATACATTCGCACACTGGGCATCGACTTGGCAGTCACTGTTGGATCGACCGCAGTCATGTCGTTTTTGTCACGGTTTGGAATCGGTCCCTTTCTGCTGCAAGATTCAGTCTCCCTGAAAACGCTCCGCGAAGGTGAACTTGAGCCCCATCTGCTCGCGACATCTCTCGCAGTACCACATCTGCCGCGTCTGACAGTCAACGAAGCAGACGTGGTACGACTCGGACACGGGCTTTGCCTGGATGACCCCCTGATATCCAACTCACCCGACAACACCAAGGACGGGTTACCCAAATCCGACGCGACAACAGAGCACGACGCGACAACAGAGGCTGACGCAATAACAGAGGCTGCCGCAATAACAGAGGCTGCCGCGATGACAGAGGACGGCCAATTGCGCGCGATCGTTCGGCCCAAGCGTGGACACTGGTGCCCCTACCGCGTTTTCCCGATTGCATGAAAACATCCCCGCATCGGCATCCTTCTGCTGATCAGGTGAAGGCCACTGAGCTTCTCGGCATCACGTATCATACGTATCAGATCAATTCTGTTTCCTCTGTCGTGGATGTAGCATGTCAACCATTTGCTTGAACAGCGATTACCGATTGCGAATTGTGTTGGTCGTGATCGCTTTCCAATGTTACGGTTCTGAATTCTGTTCCACTGCAGAGCCACCCCAAACAGGAGTCCGGCAAACTCAGTTTCCACAAAAATCGTTTGGTGCGATTGAAGTGATCGTCAACGAGGGCATCGCGGCGGGGCAGATGCCGGGGGCGGTTGTGGTGATTGCAGATCGCAACGAGGTGCTTTACCGTCGAGCCTTCGGCCAGCGGCAGGTAAAACCTGTTCCGGAGCCGATGACGGTCGACACCGTGTTTGATCTCGCATCGCTCACCAAGCCGGTCGCCACCGCAACGTCGATCATGAAGCTGATAGACGAGGGCAAGATTGACCCCAAACGGCAAGTTTCAGACTACCTTCCCGAGTTTGGAAGCAACGGAAAGGACTCCATCACAGTCTCGGACCTGCTGCTCCATGTGGGCGGTTTGATCCCCGACAATTCACTCCGCGACTATCGCGATGGCCCCAAGACTTCCTGGGACAAAATTTGCGAGCTCAAGCCAATTGCTGCGCGGGGTAAAAAGTTTGCTTATACGGACGTGGGATTCATCGTACTGGGCATGTTGGTACAACGCGTCAGTGGCGAACCCTTGGACCGCTATGCTGAGCAGCAAATTTTTGCTCCGCTGGGAATGACCGAGACCACCTTTAACCCACCAGCAAGCCTCAAGATACGCGCCGCTGCAACCGAACAACGGGATGGCGAGTGGATCAAAGGCGAGGTCCACGACCCCCGCGCCCATCTTCTGGAAGGTGTTGCGGGACACGCCGGTTTGTTTTCTACGGCGGACGACCTGACACGGTATGGTCAGCAAATGCTTGCCATAGCGGCGGGTGAAAAATCTGCGCCGTTTGGCAAGGCAAGCTTTCAACGCATGACGCTACCGCGAGTCGTGCCCCGGGGCTCGCGAACATTTGGCTGGGACCACCGTTCACCCTACTCGAGCAATCGGGGCGAAAGCCTTTCAGATCAGGCCTTCGGGCATGGCGGGTTTACCGGCACCGTCATCTGGATTGACCCGGGCTGCGATCGCGTTTTTATCTTTCTCAGCAATCGGCTGCATCCCGATGGCAAAGGCAGCGTGAATCGCCTGGCAGGCCGAATCGCGACGATCGTTGGTGAATCAGCCAACCCCTGAGTCAGAGATTCTCTTGGCACGCAGTGGCCGCCCCACGCTCAAACTAAGGCTCCAGATTTTTTCTTATCTTCCCAATCACCGCGGGCCGGTTGGTGGTGATCCCGTAAGCACCCAATTTCTGGAAGTACTCAGCATCCTCTTGGGAATCGATCGTCCAAAAGTGAAATTCCGAGCAACCTTGTGCCTTCAGTTTTTCGACGAAATCAGCGGTCACCACTTGGCGTTGCCCCTTCATACCAACCCCGGCAACTTTGGCCTCGCGAACCGTTTTGGCAATGGACTCGGCCGTAGGTCGAAAGCCTTTCTCGCCGCGTGGCTGACTAAAACTGGTCAGCCAGTGCACGCGAACCTCAGGAATCTGTTGCTGACACGCGACCACGGTTGCCACGTCGAAGCTGATGATCATCAATTCGATTCCGCTGGTATCCAGTGCGCGCAACTGTGCTGCAAGCACAGGAACAATTTTCTGTTTTGATTTCAATTCGATCACAAACAGCTTTCCCGCTGGCACTGATTTCAGTACCTCAGCAAAAGTCGGAATCTGTTCTCCCTTCCACTTGCTGTCCTTCCAGAATCCGTATTCCAACTCACGAAGTTCATCCAGAGTTGAATCTTCCACGACTTTACTGACGCCAGTGGTTCGCTTTGTATTACGATCGTGAATACAGACAATCTGATTATCTTGGGTCAGATAGAAGTCACCTTCCACCCCATCACTTCCGTGCTGCCAAGCAAGATTGAAAGCGGCCAGTGTGTTTTCGGGTGCATCGTGCGAAGCACCACGATGAGCAACAATCACTTGCCCAAAACCCTGGGTGGTCAGAACCAACAAACCCAGGCACAGCAGGACCAAAAAACGCATGAAAAAAATCCCCTGTGTGTCGGTATAGAGTTTAAAGAATTGCTGATGGCGATGAAAATTTCGGGACCGTGAATGACCAGAGCCGCAGAAGTTTTTCTGGTCACCCGCCGCTTGCAATCGGCTGAACATCGCAACTGCGATTCGACTGCATGATAACAGTGCACGAATTCAGTACAGTACCCCGAGGTGATTTTTGCTGCAAACAGGATTTCCAGTCCCAAAAAACACGGAAATGAAGCCTGGCTGATAGCCGATGCGACATCAGTTCCCCACATTTCTGAGGCAGTCGGCGTCTGCGGAAGAACAAACGGGAAGCCTGTTGCTATAATCGGATTTGATACCAGCAGGCAGTATGCGCGGGTAACAAAGTGCACGGGTAACAATCAAACGACCCGAGTGGCAGTCAAGCGATTCTTTGCCGGTGAACACTGCAAGCAGGCGGTGCTGCGACCGGCTAAATTTCACTCACCCAGCGACCGCAACTGGTATCAGCAATTGTCGTGCAGAATCACCGATTTGGGATTCGCATTGCATTCCGTTTTCCACACTACTGCCACCATCAGCTTCCCGCAGCGACAAAACATTGCAAAGGTCATCCAAGTGAACGCGTTATTTCGTCTGATTCTGCTGTCCATGCTTCTGGCGTCAACCCTGCAAGCTGAGCAGAAGCAACCAAACATTCTTTGGATCTCCTGTGAGGACATCAGCCCGCATCTGGGATGCTACGGCGACCCTCACGCCATCACACCCAACCTGGATCAGATGGCAAGTGAAGGAGTGCGGTACTCCAATGCTTTCACGGCTGCCGGAGTCTGTGCACCATGCCGATCTACCATCATTACAGGCATGTATCAGAACAGCATTGGCACACACCACATGCGTTGCAATGCGAAACTGCCAAGCTGGTTGAAGCCGTTCCCGATGTACCTGAAAGAAGCTGGTTACTACTGCACCAACAACAGCAAAACTGATTATCAATTCAAGAGTCCATCGGCTGCAAAGATTTGGGATACCTCGGGCAACAAAGGGCATTGGAAGAATCGCGAGCGCAAGGACCAGCCGTTTTTCTCTGTATTCAATTTCACTGGTTGCCACGAATCAGGAATTGCCAGTGAGTCCAAGTACAAATCAGTGACCAAAGTATTGACGCCCGATCAGATTCAGAATCCCAAGAATCTGACCACCCTACCCGACTATTACCCAGACACGGCGGTAACGCGTGAAGATTGGAAACGCAACTATGAATTGATCACCGCAATGGACGCGTGGGTCGGGGACCTGATTCAGCAAATCAAAGACGCTGGCCTTTACGAGAACACAATCATTTTGTTCTGGTCCGATCACGGCGTGGGGCTGCCTCGAGGCAAACGATGGCTTTACGATTCGGGCACGCACATCCCGCTGATTGTCAGGATTCCTGCCGCCTTACGCATCAGCGATCAGGGCGAACCGGGAACTGTCGATCCTGAACTGGTCAGTTCGGTCGACTTCGGTCCAACAGTGCTGAATCTCGCTGGCGTGCCGGTTCCTGAATACACGCAGGGTCGGGCTTTTCTTGGAAACAAGCTAACCCAACAACGGCGTTACGTTTACGGTGCCCGTGACAGGATGGATGAACGTTACGACATCATCCGCAGTGTCCGGGACAGACGTTATCGATACATCCGCAACTTTGAACCTTTGAAACCTTACTACCAGTACATGAACACGCCCGAGAAGGGTGCAACCATGCAGGAAATTCGAAAAGCGGAAGCAAGCGGCGACTTGTCCGATGCGATGGCGTTGTTTTCTGCTCCGCGAAAGCCAGTTGAAGAACTCTACGACCTTCAAAATGATCCGCAGGAGATTCATAATCTGGCGAACGACGCCGATCAGAAACGGCGTTTGACCAAAATGCGAGACGCATTATCGGCGTGGCAGAATGACGTGGGGGACATTGGTCTGATCCCGGAAGCCGAAATCGAAATCCAAGAGCAAACCAGCGGCTCACGTTATGAGATTCTCAATAGCGGCACCAAATCCCGGAAAGCACTCAGTCGTCTAGTCGAGATAGCCACCGAGGCATCCAATGGACCCCAAGCCTTGGAAAAACTGTCGGCTGGTCTGGATGACCCCGATCCATCGGTAAGGTACTGGGCAGCGACTGGCATCGGGAACATCGGCAGGGCAGCCTTGAGTACTCTACCAGCAATCCTGAACGCCCTGAAAGATACATCGCCAAGCGTACGCATTGCCGCCGCACGAGCTGCTGCCAAACTCGGCGAAACTCAGGCAGCCATCGATGCCCTGGAACAGGAACTGACCAGCGATCATCAGTGGGGACGTCTGGCAGCAGCAATCGTATTGGACGAGATGGATGAACAGGCCAAACCTGCTCTTCCAGCGCTGAAGAAAGCTCTCAAGAGCCAACCCAATAAATACATTGTACGAGTCGCAAATCGCGCGATCAATGAACTCGAGGGGACGAACCAACAAGTGCCCTGATACGTAATATTGACTTGCCGTAAACACCCTGAACAAGAATCGAAATGAGACGAAAGCACACAACTTACAACCTGCTGTTCACCGCGTTGGTCACAATCACCGTTGGCGGATGCAGCCCACCCACGGGTCCCAATCTGATCGATGAAGATGCACCAACCGAGTTCACCACCACATCGTCAGGACTCAAATATCGAATCCTAAGGAAATCGAGTAATCCTAAACCGGTGCCCAGCAACAGGATCGAGGTTGATTATCGTGGCTGGCTCGACAATGGAAGGACGTTCGACAATTCCTACAACCGCAGTAGTCCCACCGCATTTTCATTGAATCAAGTCATCCCCGCCTGGACCGAAGGGCTACAACTGGTGGGTGAGGGCGGCATGATTGAACTGGAAGTACCATCCAATCTGGGTTATGGGGAAAAGGGCAACCCGCCCATAATTCCGCCCAACGCAACACTACACTTCAAAGTAGAACTGCTGCGAATCATGAACTGACTGCGGGTTCCCAGATCAAAATTTCACCCTTGCCGGGCACTGAACGGTCTCCACAGAATCTCTTGTAACTTCCCTCGGCCTCAGCACACGGCAAGTCGATGCCAAGCGTCCCTAGATGCCGAGCGTAGACATTCAGGAACGTAGGATTGTAAGCGCCGCTGTAGGCAAAGGTTGGCATCAAGGAAATTTCTTTTAGAGAGACGATCGTGCCACGTTGCATCCATGCCCCGGTGCGGATCTCTGCTCCGCCACAGAGGATGATGGTGCCACCTTTCATTTGCAATCCGGCAAAGTCACGCGCGGTCCCACCCACAACGATGGTACCTCGACGCATCCGCATACCAACCTCGATTCCAGCATTCCCATCAATCAGGATGGTTCCACCTTGCATCCCGATAGGGCTTCCCCGGTAAGCGGCACCAAGTTGTTGTCCGACATCACCATGAACATGGATTCTGCCCTGCTTCATCTCTCCGCCGACCCAATCACCTGCGTTTCCAAAGACCTCGATTCTGCCACCAGACATATGGGCACCGAGGTGCATCCCGACATCCCCGCGGACCGTCAGATCACCGCGTGTCATGCCCCGACCAACATGTCGAACGCGATGCAGGTCACCATGGATTTCGACGCTATCGCTACGTTCACCCTCAATGTCAAAGAAGTCATCGAGTCTTCGTTGCCGTTTTCCGTGATACACAACACTCGCTCGAATCTCTTCATTCGAACGCTCCACCAAGTGATCCGGCGTGATCACTTCCGCCTCTAACACAACGGTTGGAGATTTCTTCAGGGTGAGTTTGATTTTGTTCATTCAGCTGGAACTTTCTCGAATGGCGGTGCCTGCCTTCACAACTTCGTCCTGACTCATTCGGACGTGATGCATTGCTGGAATTCAGGTCGCTCGATCCGTTCGATTTCAACGGGATAGTTCTCAAACGACATGCAGTAGCGATCCTCGAACAGAGGTCGCAGGAATTCATCCGTGCCTGGATCAAAGGACGGTTTGACCAGATATTCATTCCCATCCGGCGTCTCGCGAATGTCACCTTCCTCGATCACGATCTCACCTCTTTTGATCACGTATCGAGGGTGACCAAACATTCTGGCGATGTCCTTGTCTTGATGGTAGATGACTATATCAGCATCTTTACCAACGCCCAGGTTTCCCTTTTGGCCAAGGCCCAATGCCCGAGCGGGTCCCGCCGACATGATCGTAGCGATTTCGTACAGCGTGTACTCGCGATCGATTTCTGGCAGCGTGATTCGATTCATGACTTCGGGCGCCAACCCAGCCATGCATTCTTTGCGAAAGTCAGCGCACATCAGCAACTGCACGATTTCAGGGTAACGCCAGAAACAGGCGCCATTGGGATGATCGGTTGACAAAAAGACTCGCCACGGATCATCAATCAGCAACAGCAACTCCAAGCCCGTTGCCCACTGCACAGCGTTGACCAGATTACTGGGGCGATAGGAATAGGGAACGATCCCGCAACCTGTTTCATTTTCAACATCAAGATTGCCCCATTTGCGTCCCGTCA
>Ga0315334_10001935_pt1 | contig 12899 bp, 19 predicted proteins | sample M150034915metaG_FD_205555 | JGI IMG/M metagenome (GOLD analysis project Ga0315334, IMG submission 205555) | Ammonia-oxidizing marine archaeal communities from Monterey Bay, California, United States - M1 500m 34915 | ecosystem: Environmental > Aquatic > Marine > Intertidal zone | place: USA... | reverse complement strand
ACTTATAATGACACTTTATTTATAATTACAGATTTTTTAAACGATTTATGGCATTAATTTTATCCAACACTTTTCGCGTTCCTTGTGGAACTAAGTCCTGCCAGTTTTTACCATCCAGAATTAGCTGACGCACATTGGTTCCTGAAAATTTTTCACGATCTTTCAACATAACCTGAATGACATTAATTTGGCGTTTCTCAAACAAGGTCTTAGTGAACTCGTCATTTGTAAAAACAACATCATATTTTGGTACAATTTGATCAATTTCAAAAGTCCATTTTTCATGGTTATCAACATCAGGTATATTGAATATTTTAATACGGTTAACTATTGAAGGTTCGATTGATGAGAGAATCATCTCTCTTCTTTCTGCTGCAGAAAATGGATTTTTCTTTTCATTATACTTGTTTGAACTTCCAATACAAATCGATAGACTATCCGCCCTAGCCAATCCGAACAACACGGCATCAAGGTGTCCTAAATGAAATGGTTGAAACCTTCCGATCAAAAGCCCATTCATAGGATTACTTTCAAAATATTCCTTAAAAGATATTCTCAAACTCCAGCATCAAGTAAGGCAGCAAAAAATAATATGGCCACTGAGATTACAACCGTAGATTCTCCTAGAATCATGGCAGATTTTTGAAGTTTTTGTAGCTCACTATTAGTAATTCGTTTTGCCGCAATTTTTTCTTCAACATTTTTGTTAAATATACGAATATGAATTGCAAAGGTAACAATTAATGCAATAACAAGAATGATTTTTGTTATCAAGAATGTGCCATAACTAGTCGAGAATAAGATTTCGTTATTTTGAAGCACCAAATGTGAGTTGTAGATTCCAGTAGCGATTAAAATTATAAGTGCAGGTAAAGCTATTTTGTTAAATCGTCTACCAGTCTTGATCATCAAATTTAGACGCTCTTCGATAGGGAATGACATTTTTCTCAAAAGTGGTGCCAAAACAAGACCAAGAAATATGGAACCGCCAACCCAAATTGATGCACAAAGAAAATGAATCCAAGTTACTATGGCTTGCTCCATTGTCATAAAAATTCGAACCATGTCTCAAATATTAGGCATATGAATTCTGGCAAGGTTTTTTAGTTGTACTCAGTGTGAGAAAATGCTTGAAACTTCAATCAAAAATGATTCTATATGTGGCAATTGCAGGATTGTTCGCGTTTCTGTTTACAATGATGGGTGTTTCTTTAATGGACATTCCAGAATTAGAAAAATCTCAACTTAGATTAGGTAGTGTTGAAGTAACTGGCATAAACACAATTGAGAATCATGCCAAATTGAAAGTTAGTTTTCTTATAACAAACCATGGTGAAAGGACATTCGTTATTCCAGTTATTTCGTATGAATTATTTGCTAATGGAAAATCTATTGGAACTTCCTCATATAGTGTTGAAGATATTCCGATGACTGGACGAGCTCCGTTTTATCCTGGAGCAGAGATCCCTTTAGACAGTTATTTGAAGATTTCTCTAACTGAGAGCAACAGCGATGAATATTTAGCGATTGTTAATGGTGAGTTTGTTGAGTTTAGTGTAAAGGGTCAATACACTATAGAAACCGCTTGGCAATTGCTTGAGAAAGAATTTGATAGCACGTTATAGCTTTCCGTGAACTTAAAAATATTAAAAATGGGCCGAGAGAGATTTGAACTCTCGACCACTGCCGTGTCGAGGCAGTATCCTAACCAACTAGACCATCGGCCCGTGTCAACCAAAAACTGTTCGTAGATTATTAACGTTTAACCGAAAAAATATGATGCGAGAGTAATAAGCTTAAATTGTAATGTGTGTGTTTTTTGCTGGGCTTGTGGCGCAGAGTCGAAAGACGTGCAATATGGATAGCGTGGTAGCCTCCTAAGTTACAGGTCGAGGGATCGAAGCCCTCCAAGCCCGCTTATTTACTAAGATCGGAATCAATTACACAAAAGGCATTCAGATATCTATTAAGATAGTATACGATATTCATAATTATGGAAACGGCTTCTAGAAATTGCGTTTGTAAATGTCATTTGGGTGGGGCTGTTAGCTGTCCAAGCTGCAAAGAAAGCCACAATGATAGCCACAACTGTAAATGTTGTTAATGATGTTTTGTTAAGATATCCTTCCGTCAGCAGTATAAACAATTTTTTTGCTTGATTTTTTACTTGATTTTTTACTTGATTTTTTACTTGATTTTTTACTTCCATGAGCCCAATCCTGACTTATCTGAGATACAAAACACACAGCGGTTAAGAACCATGTTATTGGTACAGCCAAAATAAACACTAGATCATATACAGGTGACAAATCCACAAACATTGGCCAAAGCAGGGTCAAAACAGCCGCAAAAACACCACAAACCAGAGTAGCTAGATTGTTATAGACATAACCCATGATTTTTCTAAAAAATGATTGGATATAACCGTAATGATGATTATTAATATAAAAATAATAAAACCGAGTTGAAGATTTAGGCTGTCTTTTTTATAGCAGGTGAAAGAGTTGGCTGTGTTTCTGATTGTAAAATCTTAATTTTTTCAAGTAGTTCATTTCTTAGATCTCTGGCAACACGTCTTACAGTTGGTCTTGGAACTCCCAACTCATCTACAACTTTAGTGTAAATATCTTGCTTGTCGGTAATACCCTTATCAAGAAAAGAATTGATGGTTTGTTTAATGATTGTACTTTGATTTGTACGATTCACAAAAATAGATTTTTCTTGTTCTATATTAAGACTAGTTTTGAAAACTGACGGCAGATAATTTTTTATTGCAGGAAATTAGTCAGATCTTCTTAAAACTTTATTTGCTCTTTTATATGAAAAATTACAAAGATTCTTAAGATAAAATTAAAACTCTAGAAAAATGGTCAAGGCTGTAGTTAATACAAATCTTGGAAATATACAATTCGAATTATTATCTGATATTGCCCCAGAAACGGTTAGAAATTTCATAAAGTTGGCAAAATCGGGTTTTTACGATGGGACATTGTTTCATAGAGTGATTCCTAAATTTATGATTCAAGGCGGAGATCCAAATACAAAAGAAGCCGATAAAAGTACATGGGGAACAGGAGGTCCTGGTTATAACATAAAAGCAGAGTTTAGTTCGAGATCACACCTTCGTGGAATTGTATCAATGGCTCGTTCGTCTGATCCAGACAGTGCGGGCTCACAGTTTTTCATTGTAACTGGTGATAGCACATTTCTTGACAGAGAATATACCGTATTTGGGCAAGTAGTAAATGGTATGGAAGTAGCTGATAAAATTGTTAATTTGCCTAGAGACGGAAACGATTGCCCTCTACAAGAAGCTAAAATGCTTCAAGTGACTATACCTGATGCTTAGTTAGCTAACAAGGCTTCTTTAACAAAGTAATAACTTCGATTATCTTGCTTATTTTTTAAGAGCTCCTTGTTAAATGCCATCTTAGATAGAGTTTTTGATACATCTAATGGACTAGCGATCCATCCGTGTTCCCTTAACTCATTTACAGTTTCAGGTACTGTTCTTGCCTGATCAAAAAAATAATTTTTTGATAAAATCAAAAGTTTTTCTCGTAATTGTTTTGGTGGAACAAAAATTGGATTACTAAATTCTGGTTCATAAACCTCAGCATTTTCAAGTGAGTTTAGGGCGGGCATCTCTTGTATATTATCTTGGACTGGAAAATCTCCAGTTATTACTCTTACATTCTTTGTTTGTAAATGTGTGGCAATATTTTCAATAACTTCTCCTATAGTTTTATTGTCCACATAGAAATCTCTAGAATCTACCTCAATTTCATTATCTCCAATTCGTAGTTTAATCTTAGCCAATATCATACTGAGTTTTAATTTTCATTTAATTTACTAGCTCTAATTGGCTTAAAGAATGGATCAAAATTTTTACACATTGTTAATTTCGAACTTTTTGAAAGGGATTTATACGAAATAATATGTGTCGAAATCATGTTAACTGTTTTTGGTTCAACAGCGCTTGATACTATCAGAACTCCAACCAAGGTGTTAAAAGATGTACTGGGTGGGGCTGCTACATTTGCAGGAATTTCATCAAGTTTTTTTGTTAACACCGGATTAATAGCGGTTATAGGAAAAGATTTTCCAAAAAAATATCATAATATTCTTGCTAGCCGTCTTAATTTAGACGGTCTTTCTGTAAAAAATGGGAAAACTTTTCGTTATGATGGAAAGTATGACAAAACTTTAAGCACAAGAACCACATTGCGTACAGAATTAAACGTCCTTGAAAATTTTCAACCGGTTGTTCCAGAACAATATAAGAAATCACAGTTTGTGTATCTTGCTAATAATGATCCAGATCAAAATATTGCGTTGATTAAAGAGTTTGATCGTGTAAGGTTTTCAATGTGTGATACAATAGAATTTTGGATTTCCACTAAGAAAGCATCAGTAGTTAAAATGTTCAAACAAGTTGATGCTGTAGCAATTAATGATGAAGAGGCTAAACTACTAACTAAAGAATCCAATTTGATTAAATGTGCCAAAAAAATTATGGATTGGGGAACAAAGTATGTTATTATAAAAAAAGGTCAGCATGGTTCACTTTTATTCTTTGAAGATGTTATTTTTCCGTCTGCTGGTATGCCTTTAGAAAATGTTGTAGATCCTACGGGTGCTGGTGACTCGTTTGCTGGTGCCATGATGGGATATCTAACAAGTAAGAAAAAAACAGATCTTGCAACAATTAAAAAATCTACTATTTATGGTAACGTTATGGGCTCATTTGCTGTTCAAGGATATGGGCTTGACGGATTGTTGCGAATCAAAAAAATGGATATTAAAAAAAGAAGTGCATTATACAAAAAAATTACTCGCTTCTGAAAAGTTATACATGTTAATGCTTTGTGTATAATATGCAAGATAAGCTAGAGGAAATTTTTTCTCTTCAGAAAAGTTTTGAGAATATGATGAATCTAGATAGATATCCAAAAGATGTTGAAGGAAAAGTTTCTGCCTTGTGTACCGCTATGATCCACGAGGCTGTTGAGCTTCAACGCACAACAAACTGGAAATGGTGGAAAAAACCTATGCCGTTCAATGAGACAGAAGCTCGTGAAGAACTGATTGACATATGGCACTTTCTAATTCAGGCTTCATTGGAGCTTAACTTAACACCGGATGACATCTTAAAAGAATATCAAAGAAAAAATGAAATCAACAGAAAGCGACAAAAAGACGGTTACTGATTCATTTTCTGTTGTTAGAAAAGATTTTTTTCATTTTTGCCATATCTGATTTGCTTACTTTCGGATGTATCGGTAAACTAAGTACATGACAAGCAGCCCATTCTGTGTTTGGAAGGCCTGTTTTGGTCTTGTAATATGGTGTTTTGTGGATTGGAGTAGAGTAGTAAACCGTTGCTCCTATTCCTGAAGAATTTAGTTTTTTCATTATACTATTTCTATTTTTTAAAGCGATTGTATACAAATACCAATTCAGTGTTTCACCTTTTCGTTGTTTTGGCAATATAATATCATAATTCTTTAAAAGTTCGGTAAGAATTTGTGCCTTCCTTTTACGCCTCCCTAATAGTACAGGTAATTTTTTCATTTGCACTTTCGCTATTGCAGCATTAATTTCAGGAAGCCGTAAATTAAGACCAAACGTAGTTGTAAGATGATTCTTTGACATGCCATGATTACGAATTTGTTTTAGCTTTTCAAAGAGTTTTTTATTATTTGTGATAATAGCACCTCCTTCTCCAGATGTAATCACCTTTGCAGCATAAAGACTAAAGCAACCAAGCTGAGAAAATGTTCCTGAGTGTTTTCCATTCAGTTTTGAACCAAGCGATTGTGAGGCATCTTCAATTATTTTGAGGTTGTTTTTTGTTGTTATTTCTAAAATTTCCTTCATGTATGCAATGTGTCCGTATAGATGAACAGGAATTACCGCTTTGGTTCGTTTTGTAATTTTTTTTCTTAAATCATCAGGATCCATTGTATAATTATCTTTTAGGATATCAACAAATACTGGTTTAGCACCAACAGATTTTACCGAGTTTGCAGTTGCAACAAAAGTAAATGATGGAATTAGGACTTCGTCGCCGGATTTTATATCTAGCGCGTATAGAGATGCTTGGAGCGCTGCAGTTCCAGAATTAACAGATACTGCAAATTTTGATTTAGTAAACTTTGATAGAAGTTTTTCAAACTGTTGAACACGTGTGCCGCCATCAAATGATGATGAAGTAAGTGATTTTTCTGATAAAACCTTTCTGACCTCCCGTATTTCTTCCTCGCCGATATCAGGAGTGTTTATCGGTATTTTCATTAGCACGTTTGATGATTGTTTCTTTAATAAGTTTCATTGATAAATTCTAAGTTTTTATAATGGATTTCTATTAGGCATGAAATGAAAGAACGGCATCTGCAAAAAGATGACAGGCAATATAAGATATTTCTCTATGTTTTCTATGTATGTGCTATAATGATGTCTTCCATAACATTCTTCGGTATTTACTCTATGAGTCAGGATTGGAACGAAAATGGTATGTTTGTGATGGGTGAAGTTTTAGTACAAACACAAATCCCATTTGAGAATTTTGCAAACCTATCTACTTGGCTTTTCTTTTCCTGTGTGATAGGTTGGTATTGTGTTTCTAGAATTGGTTGGAGAAAAACAACCAATTTACATTCCTATAGAATGGCGCTGCTTAAGCTAATGTTAGTTGGATTTACCATAATTTGTTTGTATGAAGTATTATGGAGTTTTACAATATTAAATGCCGAAATTACTTCGCAGTTAATTTTAACTGGCACTACACCAGATATTGATTTACTTGCTGTGGAATATCCAGATGCTCTGCGACCGTGGAACTTGATTTTTGCAACAAAGATGTGGCTCGCTGGTACTATAATTAGTGGCCATGCATTCTATCTTAGTTCAAAACCAAGAAAGTCCTTAGAAGAGATAGAATCATAACATCATATACTTTTTAGTTAAAAAATTACAAAACGAGCGTTTAATACATGTAGATTTTGACGTTTGTTGGAGGGATAAAATGTCATACGATCGAGCAGACAGAGAAATGCACAAGGCAACTTGCAGTGATTGCGGCAATGAATGCGAAGTTCCATTCAAACCAAAAGAAGGCAGACCAGTCTATTGCAAAGAATGTTTTCAGAAACATAGGAACAACTAGTACAATATAGCCATAGTGACCTTTTCAAGAATTTGTTGGTTTCTATAAAGTACGTATGTTACTTTTACAGTATATCTAAAGTTACATATCTACAATCTGGAAACTTTATACGCTTTCAAAAAAAGTTCAATTAAAATGGATATAACTGAGAAGGTGAGTCTAATCTCAAGACCTCCCACGGAGGAGGTTGTTACGCAGGACGAGTTGCTAGAGCTTTTCAAAACAAATTCGAAGCCCAAACACTACATTGGTATAGAAATTTCTGGTTTCTTGCATTTAGGCAGCCTGATAAGCACTGGCTTCAAGCTAAATGACTTTGTTAAGGCGGGTGTAGAATGTACTGTTTTTTTGGCCGATTGGCATACTCTGTTGAATGAAAAGTTGGGAGGTAGTTTTGAAACAATTAGAAAAGTTTCAAAATATTACGAGGATGCGTTTAGGTTGGTTTGTCCTGAGGCAAATATAATTTTAGGAACTGAACTTTATGATTCTAAAAAAGAGTACTGGTCTGAGCTTGTACAAATTGCAAAACATATGTCTCTAGCTAGAACTATGAGAACGCTTACCATAATGGGCAGATCAGAGAATGATGAAAAGATTGATCTTGCTAAACTCATCTATCCTGCAATGCAAGCGGCTGATATCCACTCACTTGATTTGGATATAGTACATGCTGGAATGGATCAGAGAAAAATTCACATGTTAGTTAAAGACGTTTTTCCAAAAATGAAATGGAAGATTCCGGTAGCAGTGCACCACAAGTTATTGCCTGGGCTAACTAAACCCACAGAAGAAAAACCTGGTGGTGAAGTATCTAAGATGAGCAAGTCTGATCCTAACGCTGGTATTTTCATTCACAACTCAGATGATGAAATTAGAAATAAAATTAAGAAAGGATTTTGTGAGGAAGGAAGTATTGAAAACAATCCTATATTAGAGATTACAAAGCACGTAGTATTTCATGAATTTGATTCCGTAACTGTTGAACGACCTGAAAAATTTGGAGGTAATATTAGTTATGATAATTTTGAAAGTTTAGAATCTGATTTTTCACAAAAGAAACTTCATCCTACAGATTTGAAGCAAGCTATTGGGGAATCTTTAGTCAAGATAGTGTCTCCAGTTAGGGAGAAATTGGCATTGAGTGATGAACTGTCTAATTTAATTAAAAATAATTACTAAATTAATTCTGTATTTTTTGTTCTGTCTGAAGATTATATTTTGATTTGTAGCCCCTTGGATTGATCATTAGATCGTTAAAGTTGTAAGTTGATGAATTTCCAACAATAACTGTACTTATCATACCCAACTTATCTGCATACTCTTCCATATGTTCTAGGTCTGTCATTGTTATTGATTCAGATTCTCTATATGCGCCTTTAATAATTGCCACGGGAGTATTTGGAGAACGATATTTCATCAAAAGTTTTCTAGTGTCCTGTAGTTGATGAATTCTTTTTTTGCTAGATGGATTGTAAATTACTATGACATAATCCCCAGCTGCTGCAGCTTCCACTCTTTTTACTATGATTTCCCAAGGAACCAGGAGATCACTCATGCTTACTACTGCAAAATCAGTCATTAGCGGAGAACCAATTAATGATGCACAAGAATTCAAGGCAGAAACGCCTGGTATTATTTCCACTTGTAATCCTGTCTTGGGGCTCCAGCCAGATTCCGCAAGTGTTTCATAAATCAAACCTGCCATTCCGTAAATTCCTGGATCTCCACTAGAAACCAGTGAAACAGTTTTTCCTTCCTTGGCTAAATCAATACATTGTTGTGCCCGCTCAACCTCTTGAGTCATGGCATATCTATAGACATCTTTCCCGTCTATTAGATTCTCAACTAAATTCACGTATGTAGTATAACCAACAATAGTGTCACTTTCCTCAATAACTTGTTTGGCTCGAAAAGTCATATGATCATGATGCCCAGGTCCTACCCCTACTATGTATAATTTTCCTGACAATATTTTATATGGATTTATAATTAATTTATCTCTTTCAAAATCTAGTTGATCTTATCTAATTTGAATTCGTCGTGAAGTGCTTGAACAACAGATTTACAGTCAGCATCCTTTACAACAAATGCAAGATTAAGTTCGGAGGAGCCTTGTGCTATCATTATTACATTAACGTTCACTCTCTGCGCCGCAGAAAATACTTTAGATGCTACTCCTACTGTTCCTTTCATTCCTGAACCAATTACCGCTATAATAGAAACATTAGGTGTGGCGTCAATTTTTTTGATTGTTTTTCCTAATAGGTTCATTTCAAGTGTAGTCACTGCTTTTTCAAGATCTGATTTTTTAACAATCAGTGAAAGGCTTGACTCTGACGGGTTGGAAGAAACCATCATTACATTGACATTTTTCTCTGATAACGTTGTGAATATTTTTGTTGCAGTGCCAGGTGCTGCAAACGTTATCCCGCCACTAAGATCAATAAGACCCACGTTTCGGATTGCAGAGACACATTTGACAGTTTTTTTTGTTCTCACAGAAGGTGATGCGGTTACAATTGTTCCAGTGTTCTTTGTATCAAAAGTACTTCGAATTCTCATGGGAATTTTTTTTGAAAGTATTGGTTCAAATGTTCTTGGATGAATTTGTTTTGCTCCAAATAGCGCCATTTCTATTGCTTCTACATACGAAACTTCGCTGAGTAGTTTAGCATTCTTTACAAGTTTAGGATCTGCTGTCATAAGACCCTCAACGTCACTCATCAGCCAAATTTCATCCGCATTAATGCAGGAAGCTATTATCGTTGCTGTATAGTCCGAGCCGCCTCTGCCAAATGTTGTAACGTTACCGTGCTGATCAGCACCAGCAAAGCCCCCTACAACAGGTATAATTTTTTTTGATAAGAGAGAGCCAAGTGTCTTAGAAATACGTATTCTGGTTGTATCCATTAGTGGTCTAGACTCTCCAAAGTTAGAATCAGTGACTATGCCAACTTCCTTACCATTTAATGCCGTAGATTTTTTTTTGAGTTCCTGTAAGGAAAAAGACACCAAATCGTCGGAAAGCCGTTCACCAAAAGAAATCAGATAATCTAATGAACGAGTTGAAACCTCCTTCAACAATGTTAGTCCGCGAACCAGTTCTTGTAGTTCTAGAACATCAGTGTTCAGCTTTTCCAGTAACTGTTTTTTAATCGTAGAGCTCTTAATGGTTTGATTAGCAAACTGCTCGTGTTTTTTGATTACATTATCTAATGTTTTGGCAGCGTCATTCTTATTTCTCTGTTCAATCATCGTTGAAATTCGAATTAGATCATCGGTGACTCCGTCAATGGCTGAGCAAACTACAACAATCTCATTATTTTTGGCTAATGACGCAACAGTCTTTGCAACGTTCCTAATGTCTTTAGGAGATGAGAGCGACGTTCCGCCATATTTTAAGACTAGTTTCAAATTGTTATACCTGTTTTAATTAATCAATAAATTCCTTAACTTTCAACACGCGGCGCCAGATAGAAATGAATTCTTCCAATATTTGCAACTTTAAATTCAACACGTAATGGTTTAGCACTAGAAAATTCGCAAATTATTGAACCGGCTGTACTTCCTATCGCCTTCACAATGGGATTAAGATATTCTAAGCTGTATGTTCCAGTGCTTTCTTGGATTACAGAAATCTCTTCCAAGCCTTCCATTCCCTTTTCAAGGTTTATGACTGCTTCTCCAGAATCACCTTTTCCAGAAAATTCAACATTGTTAGAAGATGTTTTTATGATCAAATAATCTGAAACGACTTCAATATCTCCCAATATTTTATCAAAAGTAATGGAAGATAAACCAATTTTGGAATCATAAGAGATTTTTGGGAGAGGTGTGTCAGAAGCTGAGCTTTCAATTAATCTCATCTTATATTTTTTATTTTTTCCTATTGATACTAGTAACATATTATCGTCAGAGATGTTGATTTCTATACTGTCTTTTTTTTCAGCCCTTTTGATCAGTTTAGAAAATTCGTCTATGCGAACCCCAAATTTTATGTCACTGTCACAATCATATTTTTCAAAAGCAGAATTAGGCCAAGAGATATCTATCAATGCTACGTGGGAAGGATCCATTCCCCTGAATGAGATACCCTCTACAGTAGCTTCAAAAGTTGCCTCTTCAACCAAGGTTGTAATGGAAGAGATTACTGCTTTCCATTCGTTAGATGTACTTGTTTTAGCAGAAAATTTCAATTTAATCAAATAATTGTCATGTTAAAGTTAAACTTATGTATAATCGCGCCAAGTGTGATTACATTTTGTGCATCTATAAAATTTGGTTTCAGGTTCATCAGCACTGCGAGTCTGAAAAGTCCACGATACTCCTTCTTGGTTATGGCATTTCTCACAGTCAATCTTTATAGTTGATTCTAGTCCTCTGGATTCTTTGATATCGCTTTCTTCCATAACAAGAAGGTCAGAATCTGATTGCTGAGATTTTTCTTTCTTAGATTTGTTAGGTTTTTGTTTAACGTATTGACATTTTGGACAAACTAAAGATGTATTATTAGTATCTTTTTTTAGGCGTGTTTCACACTTGGGGCAAAATTCCATTTTAATTTGCTTTGATCTTAGATGTTACAAGTTTTTTTAAATTGTTGGTTGTACTGATTGCGGCGTCTGTAGCTTTTACTATATCATTTATGGGATTGCTAGAAATTACACGCATCCATAGTTCACTTGTTAACGGGTGCCTAGTAATAACTCCAGCAAATTCAGTGTTTGGGTTTTTGAGTAGCTCGTATTGGGTTAAATACAATACGCCAATATCCCCGTTCATTATTGACAGGTTTGCCTCATTTTTGGTTAAATCCCTAATCTGAACATCCATGTAATCGAAAAAGAACTTATTGTGGATATAAATCATTGTCAAATAATAACATGGTTAATACAATTTCAAATTTAGAATTAGTTAAAGACAAAGACGAATATTCGTTGGATGATAGTATTACGATAAATGTTAATTTTTCATTAAATGGTGACGTTCGTGATGCATTTAATGAAAAAAACTGGGCTATGGCATGGGATAATAATGATAATCAATTCAAGCTAAAATACGGTATTAAACTTGTTTCCGGCGGATTAAGAAAACACGATATTGGATCACCTATTGATTCCTATAGAAAGGCATCAATATTTTGGACCAGGAATCCTAAACTTGTGAATCCAATGAAGGAACGAAAGATTTGGGTTCAGGTTGCTAAAAACTTTGAACCGTATGTAAAACTGACCGTAGAAGATACCAAGAAGGAATTGTTTGATTTTAATGAGCCAGTAATAATAAGTGCCTCTGATCTTGGAATAGGTAACCACAAAATTAGTGCGGAGGTTTTTGTTTCATGGAATAAACATGAATATGTTGAAGGAGATCAGGAAAAAACCAATGCTAAAGAAATTGAAGTTGTGATCAATTAGCATATAAACTGGTTTTTTAAAAACTTAACATGGTAAAATATGATGGTCTGTTGGGTCAGCCATTGTTAGAAGTGGAAGAACCAGATAAAGAAGGTGGTGTTACACTAATTTTCAAAGATAATAGATTTATGTTTATCAAACTTGAAGATGGCAAGCTGTCTACTATTTCAATTCCGGAGTGATTGCATGGTAAAATTTGATGGAATAAGAATGGCGGATCTTCTTGAAGTTAAAGATCCGGACGAGAACGGAGGTATAACACTTGTTTTTAAAGACAACAAGTTTCTTTACATCAAAATAGTTGATGGAAA
>Ga0315334_10001933_pt1 | contig 12910 bp, 9 predicted proteins | sample M150034915metaG_FD_205555 | JGI IMG/M metagenome (GOLD analysis project Ga0315334, IMG submission 205555) | Ammonia-oxidizing marine archaeal communities from Monterey Bay, California, United States - M1 500m 34915 | ecosystem: Environmental > Aquatic > Marine > Intertidal zone | place: USA... | reverse complement strand
CCAAAGCGGTCGCGCTGGAAAATGGCGTCAAAGGTATTACGAGTAATGCCATCAGCCCAGGCGCTATTGAGACCGATCTGATGAAAGAGGCCGGCCCTGCAGCGGCAGAATCAGCAGGCATTACCTACCAGCAGTTTAAAGAAAATTACGCGCAGGATGCTGCGATCAAGAGACTAAACACGGTGGACGAAGTCGCAGGCCTGTCATTGTTTCTCTGCTCGGATATGGGTGCCGGGATCACAGGCGCCATATTACCTGTCGATGGGGGCACAGCGCTCTAGCGCCTTGTTGAACGAGGCTACATTTAACCAAAGGACAACGTTATGAAGATACTAATCATTCTGCTACTACTGCCGCTTTATGTTGTGGCTGATTCGCACTGCAAGACCTCCGAATGGGGCGCCGACGACCAGATTGGCGCAGCCAACAGAATCACCGAAATGTCGGTGCTTGCGGCTGCCAAACTGGTCAAGACAGGGAAAACCTATTCACTGGGTCTTACCATTGACGCCAATACACCGGCTTTCCCGCCACGAAGCTTGTCACTGACTGTAGTACAACCAAACCAGCAGGAAGGTGCACGACCTTTCCACAACATGACTTACAACGACGATATTTTCAGTGGTTGGCTAGGTATAGGCTCGCAAATTGACGGCCTCGGTCACCTTGGGGAAAACGGCGTGTACTACAACTGTAACAACGCCAAAGATTTTTCTGCGATCGGGGGTTTAACGAAACTTGGCATTGAGAATGTACCCCCAATCGTGACCCGGGGCATCGTGCTGGATATCGCTGCCCACTACGGCGTCGACCACCTAAAAGCAGGTCAGTACTTTTCAGTTGAAGATGTAAAAGCAGTGGAAAAAAGCCAGGGGACGCCGATCAGGGAAGGTGATGTTGTCTTATTCCACACGGGCTGGACAGACGCGATGCTTGAATCTGACCCTGTCGCCTGGGCAACAGCTGAACCCGGGCAATCTGAAGAAGTTGCCGCTTATATGGCCAGCAAGAAGGTGGTGGCTGTCGGCGCTGATACCTGGGGCGTAGATGTCATTCCTTCACAGGTCGCGGAAAGGCCTTATCAGGGTCATGTGGTTTACCTGAAGGAAAATGGCATCTATATTTTTGAAGCCATGAACACCGGGCCACTGATCAGGGACCAGGCCTATGAATTCCTGTTCGTGCTTGGACAAGCAAAAGTACGTGGCGCTGTACAAATGATTATTAACCCGATCGCAATCAGGTAAGCGCAGCGGGCTGCCGCCCAATAACCCTGTGATGCAGCACGTGACAGACGACCAACGAAATCGCCACGATAAACAATGTAACGAAGCAGAATTGTATGACACTCGCCGTTGAATCGGTCACGTCTACAATCAAGCTGCTGATAAAAGGTGCAAAAGTCGAACCCAGCCCACTCATCAGCTGCAGGTAAACAACATTTTTGTGTGACGGTTGCTCAACGAAGGACAGGCCAAAACTAACATAAGAATTGTAGGTGGCAGAGACCGAGATGCCGTAACCATAGGCGAGTAACAACACGATAGAAGTTGATGAAACGACCGTCAGGGCAAACACTGACAGCAGCGACACAAACACGAAAAAATATAAAAGATATTTCACATCAACCTTTGAAGCGGCCCAGGTTCCCAGCAGGCTACCAATGAAAGCTGCGGCAAAGACATTAGTCATAAACCGGCCGCCGACTTCTGGTCCTACACCGAACGTCTGCTGTATAAACTGGGGGGCCCACACGAAGATTGAAATTTTTGCCATCATAAAGAGCAGAAGCGTGATGCCAACCAGGATGATGCCAGCATTCCAGGTGCCAACCACGTCTACTTTTTCTTCCGGCTCTAGCACCGGTTCAAATGAAGAGGTTGCCGTAAGCAGCACCACTATGCCGATCAATACCGCAACAATCAGGTATACAGACGTCCATTCGAACTGGTTAAGAACAAACCAGGTCGCTGCAGCAGAGAAGACAATCCCCCCGCCGTTGAACATCACGTCCTGCGATACCATGATCATCTGTCGCTGTTTGGCGACCCACTGCTGGGTGATTACCGTGACACCACCGCAGATCACAATGGCCATCAATGCACCAACAGAGGTGAGCAGAAAAGGTAGCAAAAAGTATTGAGCACTCAAGTGTAACCAGATGATCAATCCGACGGAGACAACATAACTCCACAGGATGACAGGCTTGATCGCAAAGTAGTCAAAAACAAAGAAGGCAAGAATGCCACCAACGAAAACCCCGCCGGTGAACCAGGTGAATTGGGATGCAATATCGGTGAGTTCAACACCGTACTTGAGCGCCGCGGGCTCTGTCAGCAGACCAACAGTGGTCACAAACCCTCCCATAATGAGGGTTGCGAGTAAAGGGATGAACATCAACCGATACTGATTCGCGTTCATTTGTGTTGTTCCTCGCTAACTGAATCTATCAAACGTGCTCTTCCCCATTCCATTACCAGAAACCACCTTCCATCAAGTCGCCATGCTTAATATTCTATTTCAAATGCCCAGGGCCTCGGAGCATATCACCGCCGTGTTAACAATGAGAAGTTGAGCGCCAACAAACACGGTGTCAATCCGGTGAGATTTCCTCAAGCCGCCTGCCTGCTGTTTCCGGCAAAAATAGCCAGACCATCAATGGCGCAATGAGCGATATGGCACAAAGCACGCTGATCGAAGTCCAGTTCGATTCAAACACCGTGTACATCAGCGACACCGCTGTCAGGCCCAGTATTCCAGCAGCCGTGGAAACGATCGCCCGGAACCCGGTTGCAGTTGATCGATATCGTGTCGGGAAAAGTTCAGTACCGTAGCTGGTTGTCGTGACGTCACTGCCCATCACAAAAAATATCAGACCTACCCACAATAGTGGCACGAATACTCCACCGATCGCATAAAAAGCGAGCGCTGTGAGCGAGAACATACCGGTGAACAAAATGGTAATGGGTTTGCGCCCAAACCTGTCGCTGAGCCAACCCGCAAGCGGATTGCCAACAATCGCCAGCGCACCGCCAGCGAGGTTAAGCATGGCGATGCTGGACGGTTCCCAGCCATGCACATCCTGCAAATACTTGGGTGCAAAAAAGCCGGCAGTACTTCCGGCGAGAGCCAGGCCAAACACAACACCAAAAAGACCTATTGTACGTCTGGGAACATTGCTAAACAGGTCACCGATATTTTTCATAACCGGTTGATGGGCATGCTCTACTGCCTGAAACCTCTGAGTTTCCGGCAGAGATCGGCGCCAATAGGCAATAAGAATCAGCGGTATCAGACCAACAGCATAAAGAGATCTCCAACCGTATGGCGCGTACTCAACAAACCCGAACATGACGGCAGCAAATCCAGCACCACAAGCCTGCAAAGCCCCAAGGGCCCCTATACCCCAGCCTCTGTTTTCCGGGGCAAATTCTTCTGCAATGACGACCGCTGCAATCAGTACTTCTGCTGACCCAAAGCACCTGGCAAAAATCTGAAAGACAACAAAGGCCTCCGCATTCGGGGACAAGGCAGTCGCACCGGTAAAAAGTGTATAGCCAACCACCGTAATCAATAGCATCAGCCGTCGACCGTAACGGTCTGCGGCTATCGCAAGGAATACCGCCAAAAAGGTACCCGCCCTTACAAGGGCTCCAAGGAACCCGACATCAGCTTCTGAAATGAGCAGTTCAGCCTGTATCTGCTTCAGGTTTAGGGAAAACAGGTACATGTCGTATTGCTCAAAAAATGAAACAGCCGCCAACAAACCAAGCAGCTTCCACTGGTGCTGACTTAGATCAGGCGGCCGCCCGAGAAACCAGGCAAACCGATACCAGAACGGTACTTTTCTCAAATTGACGATTCGGCGGAGGAAAAGAGCAGCATAACCGAAGGAACAGATAAATCGACCAGTAATGAAGCTCACCCCAACAGGCAGTCTCGCGGATGCCGATCAGGAAACACAAAACCTTCAAACACTGATAAGATCGGGAAAATTCAATCGGGACCAGTATCTTGATAGACCTACAAAGAGAGGGTGAGGTTTTCGTTCTCACCATGGATGATGACGAAAACAGATGGAACACAACTTTTGTCAGGGCGTTCAGCAAAGCGCTGGATGAAGTCGAGTCATCAGAAGGGGCCGCTTCTTTAGTCACCACTTCGTCTTCAGCAAAGTTTTTTTCCAACGGTCTGGATCTTGAATGGCGAATGTCAGAAGGCGAGCATCGAGGCGGAGACAGAGACGCATTCGGCGCTGAGTTTATGACCCTGATGGGCAGAATCATTACCCTTCCCGTACCAAGTATCGCCGCTATAAACGGCCATGCATTCGGCGCCGGTTTTATGTGCGCCCTTTGTCACGACATCCGCTTTATGAGAGAGGACCGCGGATTCGCCTGTGCAAACGAAGTCGAGATCGGCATGGTTATTCCCAATCCAGAGCTTGCGCTTTTTCGACACAAACTTCCCATGAATACCTTTTTTGAAACCGTACAGCTAGCAAGACGCTGGACCGGCCCGGACGCCGTTGCCTCCGGTGTTGCACAACAGGCACACCCCCTGGATTCATTGCTGGAAAACGCAATGAGTCGCGCCGCTGAACTGGCACGCCTTGGTGCAAACAGAAAAGTTTATGGACGCATGAAAGAATCGATCTACGGCGAGAATGCCGCCATCAACAATCCACATGGACCGGCGCATATGCTCAGGAATGCCGACCAGTTTCACTAGACTGATAGCCACGAGGCTAAACACCACAAAAATTGAACGCCAGCGACCTCGCAGTACAGATTATTGAGAAACAGGAGGGTGATAGCGTTATCACCTTCCTTCAGATCACGAACCGCAGCAGCGGTTTGATCGGTCGGCAATGGCGCTTATATTTTTCAGTGGGCGTGTCCCCGGTCGAAACAGAAAAACGTGTTAGACAAACAATTCTTGATGGACGATACGGTTTCCTTGAACCCACGGCACAATGGCAAGCACTAGAACCTGGTGCCTCAATCAACATCCAGATTAAAAACTGGCTGTTCTCTGGCATGCAACTCGTTGCCCGACAGGGTTTTCATGTAACGCAATTGACCGATGGCAGCGAACGACTGCTCGGTGCCCCCGTGCTACTCGAACCAGACCTGGTACCTTTGACCAGGCCACGAAACACCTGGGTCAGCGCCCCCTCTCTACAAGCAGACCACAATCTTCCCCCGCCATCTGGATCAGCAACAGAGGAGATCATCCCTTCCGCAAAAGAACAAGTTCTTTGCTCCGGGGAAATTCACGTTAACAGTCTGCATGTCGCTGATACCTCTCTCAATAGCGAAGCCACTTATCTCAGAAAACTGCTACTTCAGATGGGTGTTTTTGGGGAAGGCACCCCAATTTACCTCTCGATCGAACCTTCCATCGAATCGTCTTACCAGCTAGACACCGCCACTAACGGCATCAATATTGTAGGGCAGAATGAACAGGCGGTGTTTTATGGCATACAGACACTTCGCCAATTAATCCGTCTTCAGGAAACGGGCTGTACCTTCCCCGGAGTTCAAGTTGCCGACACACCTGACTTTGAACATCGCGCTTTCTTTCTTGATATTGCACGACACTTCCAGCCCCTTAGCCAGATTAAGAAAACAATAGAGGTCATGTCGACCTATAAGATGAACCGACTCCAATTAGGCATTTCCAATGACGAGGGCTGGCGGCTGGAAATTCAATCAGTACCTGAACTCACCATCGTTGGCGCCCGTCGCTCGTACCATCGATACAAACCGGATGGCACACTAAGGGCCTTGTATCCCGCATGGGGAGACGATCACCAGGACTATGCCGGGTTCATTTCTCGAAACGAGTTTGTCGATTTGCTTCGACACGCGAAGAAACATCACGTCGAAGTCATTCTTGAGTTCAACCTGCCGGGTCACGCCAATGCCATCATTCAATCCCTTGGTCAGGCAGACCGGTGGCAGCTAACCGACCCTGAGGACACCTCTGAATACAGGTCAGCGCAAGGTTACACGGGAAATGTCATTAACGTCGGCATGACCGATAACTACCGGCTGGCAAAGGTCATACTGGAAGAAATAAAAACCATGTACGACGCTGCCGAACTGCCCATGTCCCGGATTCATTTTGGTGGTGACGAGGTACCAGAGGGCGCCTGGCTACATTCCCCCGCCTGCAGACGATTACCTGTATGGAATACAGCCTGGGATGTCGCAAACCCGGAACAGGCGAGGGAGGCTACACAGGCACTGATGGCTTACCATTTTGACCTCATCACCGGGATCGCAGAGCAGGTGTCACCTGGCATCCAGACGGGGTTCTGGCATGAGATGAGTGCTGCGGGCAGCGGCAAGGCCAACAGCTACTACAATGTATGGCTAACCTCAGACGCAAACACTGACACCATCGATTCACTTCTAGATCGAGGCCAATACCTGGTCATCTCCAATGCCAGCTTCTTATATCTGGATATGCCATATGCGATGCACGCCGATGAACCCGGGCTGCCATGGGCTGGCTATGTCAATACAAAATCAATCTACCATTTCGACCCCCTCGATTGCTGGGCGCTGACAGCAGGTCAGTCAAGTCAGGTCCTTGGCATTCAGGCCCAACTGTGGAGCGAGACGGTATTCACATCCGGGCTGATGGACTACTACACATTTCCCAGACTACTCGCTGTCGCCGAGCGCGCGTGGAATAAACGACCGACACAAGACCGTTGGCCGCGATTCCGACAAGCTTTGATAACAAGAGAACTTCCACACATCTCCAAACTTGGCGTTAAATACCGGCCAGACGAACTGGAGAAATAAGGTTTACTACCGTCTATAGCTAAGGTACCACTTCAGGGTATAAATCTAACGTCTAGGAAAAGGCGCGGAGCCCTTTCGATTCCAGCCAAACGTTCACTTCAGTTTGCGCCTGCTGATCAAGCAAACATTTAATGTTATCGATGATCATTCTTCGAGAGGTTTCGGGATAGGGCCGCGACAAGTAACTCACTTCCTCGCCGTAAATATCTGCATGAAAAGCTTTCGCACCTACCTTCTGTGCGGCCCCATTTGCCAGAACGTAAGGCTGGTAAGTATCGACCATCTCCCCAAGCACAAATTCACCAAACGCGGTGGTTTCGGGGAACGCAGGCAATCTACCCGACCCATCCCATTGATCTAACCCGCCTTCAGAATAACTGACTACTCGTGGATAGTTCGCCGTTACTCTTTTTGGTACAGGATCCATATAGGTATGAGCCCGGAGCCCTCCGAGCACAATACAATCAACAGCCGTAGGCCGTTCGCCCATAAGATAACGCGTTTCACCCAGCTGCTTTTCTACCGCCTCAAGGATCCTCAGGTACTCTGCTTCCGCTGCTTCCCTTTGAACATCTGAATCAGTGCCAGTAGCCCTGCAGGCTCTTGGCCCCCAACTCAGCATTCTCTCGGCGATGGCCGGATTCCCATCAGCCATAATATTCGATGCAAACTCCGCGCTCTCCGGGTAGTGCCATCGATAGTGCACCATGGTCCTTGCTACCCACTCATCGAAGTACTCTTCAACGATCTGTACAAGCACTGCCTCGGGGCCAGCCGGGTACATCTGGCGTTTTGGATAGCGTCCATCAAGCATGTGCATGATAGGAGTGGTATCCCCAATCATCCAATTCTCAGGCGTCTGGAGCACGGGTACCTGGTGGGTACCGGATCGAGCTTCAATTGTGGCTGGATCGCTCAGGTTCTTGTTACGCATTTCAAACTCAAGGCCGTAGAAGAGACACGCAGCCTCAAGCTTGCGAGTGAAATAGCTAAGCTCACCGCCATAGATGGTGTAATGGTTCGGCATGGTCATTTCCTGTTAGCTTGCTTTTTTAATCTTGAGATTCAGTTCAAGGGTCCCGAGCATAATACCGGGCTGATGCAGAAATTTATTCTCGCTGCCGTATTCGATGCCATCCAGGCGATCGAGCAGTCTGTTCCAGGCCACCTGCTGCTCTATTCTTGAGATACCCGCACCAGGACACACTCTAGGTCCGGCTGAAAATGTCAGGTGCCTCGTAACAGCTTTCCTATCCAGTCTTAGCTCAAACGGACATTCAAATTCGTCCGGGTCTACATTTGCCGCCGCCCAGCGAAGATGCAATACCGACCCTTTCGGCACTGTCACACCCTGAAACACTTCATCCTGGCTGGTCTGCCGGGTCGACAGTCCCTGAGTCGGCGAGCGCATGCGCATACCTTCTTCCGTGAACTGCCTGACCAGGCCACGATTGTTCTTCAGGCGATCAAAAAGACCTTCATGCTCGCAAATCAACTGCGCCTGTTCCTCTATCGCATATTGAGTCGTTTCCAGGCCACCGATAATCATGGCGTAGACAATGCCATTAACTTCAAGATCGGTGAGCTTCCTGTCCAGTGCAGAGTAGGTGACCTCGGTGAGGAACGTAATCATGTCTTCCTGGGGGGTCTCTCGCTTCTCTTTCACTTTCTCCTGAACGTATTCCTTGAAACCGTCCAGCAACACAAACTGTTCGCGAATCTCTTCATCGTCAAGTTTATTCTGATGGCCGCGCCCATAAACAAATGCCTTCACCTGCGCCTGACCCCATAGAGCCAGCTGAGGGATATCTTCCACCGGGAATCCCAGCACACTTGCCATCACCCGCTGAGGTAAAGGTCTTGCAAAATTCTTGATGAAGTCAATTTCATCCCGGTCGACCCAGCTATCGATCAGGTCATCGACATGCTTTGTGATCATAGCCTCATGGCGGCTTGCACCTGGGCCAACCCACGGATCTGTCAGCTCCTGTTTATGGGTCCGCCAAAGATCCATATTGGGACGCAGGGTCACCATGGATGCCTGCATGGCATTCAGGTTTGGCACTTCTTCTACGTTAACGCCTGACTCAGCCATCTTTCTGATAGCACCGGACATAATGGGCGGAAAACGATCCGGGTCCTTAACGACCATGCTGATATCTTCATGCTTCGACAGGATGAAAGCATCTGTTTCAGGTGTCAGGCCCTCACCCGCCAACTTGTGAACCGGAGATTCACCGTGGAGTATCGGGTATGCGTCATACCAGTGTTCCTGCGCACCAGGGGCGAACAGGTCAACATCTTCAAGGCTTATGGGACACTTCATGTTCGTCAGAAAGTGATTCGGTGTCTTGTCACTCATTGGTGATCGATCCTTCCTACTTTTTTCAACTTGATTTCAGACAGTACAGCTTGAAACAATGGGTGACAAGTAACAGCGAGAACCAGGAATACGCGTCTGTTCCTTAACTAATAGCCGCCCATACCGCTCCACCAAGCGCTCCAAGGACCAGAATGCAGCAGGGGAGCAAGGTGAGCATCATGCCTATACTGCGAGTTGCAGGATCTTTCACATAACTAACCGCATAAATTGCCCGGCCTGCAATAAAGACCAGCCCGACTACAGCAGCACCAAGAACATGGACATATTGAGCAAAAAACCAGATGCCCGGGACAAACAAAATCAGCTGCTCAATCGTGTTGTAGTGCACTCGGAAATATCGCTCGAACTCTTCATTTCCGGTTACAGCAGGTGCTTCAAGCCCTGTACGGATCCTGGCTAAACTAACTCTCGCCCCCAACACGAAGTACTCCACCAAAGCCAACATAATAACAATCACTACCAGTTCCATAACATTCTCCTATTTCACTTTTTAATTTGGCGCCCGACGGGGCCCCGGGCCACTAGCTGAAACCCAACTCAGGGTATCAGGGTCCTCGCATTATCTATCTCAGCGAGCTTTCGCAGGTTCTCGGAATGATCCTCCCGGTTGATCCTGTAGACGCTGAGAACAGCCAATGCAAACAGGTAAAAGAAAAGCAGCGTTGGTACGTAAATATAGGCCAGGTCAAACAACGTTGCTTCAGGCACCTGCCCGGGTTTCGCTTTTGTGGGGAACTGGATGATTGCCAGTATCTGTCCCGCAACGACCACACCCAGCCCATTGACGGCCTTCTGGGCAAAGCTGTTAGCCGCAAAGAAAATACCCTCGGACCTTCGGCCTGTTTTCACCTCACTGTCCTCAACGACGTCAGCGATCATCGCGGCAATCAGCGATGAGGACATAATAATCAGTGTGACCTCAACGGTATTAAAAACCACCAGGGTCCAGAACAGCGTGTCAGTTCCATTATCCGGGAACAGGCCAAGGACTCGAAGAATGTAAGGCATCGGTGCCATTGCAAAAGCGAGCCCCAGAACCGTCATACCGCCTTTTTTCTTACCTAACCAGCGGGAGACCTTGGGTGCTAGCATCAGCGCGACAAAGGCCGAAAAGAAGTAAGGAAGGTTCATGTAGCCGATCTGGGTCGTGGTAAGTTCCCAGAAATGTCTGGAAAAATAGATCGACAGTGACGTCGACACGCCTGCTGCAACCGCCTGCAATAGGGCGGAAACAAACAGTGCGAAGAAAGACCGATTGGACAGTGTTTCCTTAATTTCCTTCTTTGTCTTCGTAAAACTAAACGGCGCACTACTTGGCGGCTTTCGAAGATGCGGAATATGCTTGTGAGTGCCGATTGCAGACACATAGATAGAGATGAAAATGACAATCGAAGCGGTAAGACCGTAATCGCTCCAGCCCTGAACGTATTCCAACCCGCCTTTCTCTTCAGGTAGAAACACGAGGTAGTTCATCACCGCCATCGTTAATCCACCCCACCAGCCGAAGAAAAAGCGAAAACTCATCATTTCCGTTCGCTGGTCGTAGTCGTCCGTCAGTTCTGCGACCAGTGCCGTCGCTGGAATCTCATAAAAAGTGATCAAGGTACGGATCAGGACCGCCATGCAGACAAAATAGAGAAACAACCCCGTCTCATCCCACGCAGGAGGAGACCAGAGAAAATAGTAGGCAAGCGCAACAGGAACACCTGCTGCATACATATAAGGGTGACGTCGACCGAGCCTCGAATGGGTGTTATCCGAGATATATCCCACCAGAGGATCAGATATGGCGTCGAACACCAACGCAATAAGAATGCCCAGCGAGACAAGGTCTGCTCTTAACCCAATAACCTGACTGTAATAAAAAAGTAGCAGGTAATTGAATCCATTGCTTTTAGCACCGTTGGCAACAGCACCGAAACCATAGTAAAGCTTGGTTGATAAATCGACCTTTCGGGTCACCGGTGTACTTCCTTGAATTGGTTGCAAAAAAAACGCCACTGAACAAGCAAGGCAGGATCATACTGAGTCACATCACAGAGGTCGAGCTAAGGTTTGTTGGTATTTCCATGACGTCATACTGCTGCTAGCATCGCACTCTGTATCCCCAAAACAAGGAACGAAGTTGTGGCGGTTTCTGGACAATCAATCAGGCGGAAGGAAGACATTAGGTTCATCACCGGCAGAGGTCGGTATACAGATGATGTCAACCTTCCGGACCAATGCCACGCAATCTTCGCCCGCTCACCTGTCGCTCATGCCAATATCACGAGTATAGACACCGCTGTAGCCGCTGGAATGCCTGGCGTTCGCCTGGTTTTGACAGGGACCGACTATGCTGAATCTGCGCTTGGAACGCTGATTTGCGGCTGGATGATCCACTCAAAAGACGGCGGTGAAATGAAACCAGGCGTACACCCGCCACTTGCTCTCGGGAAAGTACGGTACGTAGGCGACCCCGTCGCAGTTGTTATCGCGGATTCTCGGCAAATGGCGCGTGACGCAGCCGAAATGATCGATGTTGAATACGAAGAACTGGCCGCAGTCGTCTCATCAAAAAACGCTGCGGGTCATGAATCATCTGTCCACAACGACGTCCCGGGTAACGTTGCCTTCGACTGGGAACTAGGCAATAAGAATGAGACCAGAGCTGCCTTTGACTGCGCCAGCCACAAGATTGAACTGGACCTTTACAACAACCGTCTTGCGCCAAATGCCATGGAAACCCGTGCGCTGAATGCTTTCTACGACAAAAGAGACGACCGTTATACGGTCTACATCGCCTCCCAGAACCCACACGGTCTACGGATGACCCTGTCGGCTGTCATTGGCCTTGCGCCTGAGCACAAACTTCGTGTCATATCCGAAGACGTCGGCGGTGGTTTCGGTTCAAAGGCATTCAACTACCCCGAGGAAGTCATCTGCACCTGGGCAAGCAAACTTGTAGGACGCCCAATAAAATGGGCAGCCGATCGAAGCGAAGCCTTCCTAACGGATGCGAATGGGCGCGACCAGCAGGTCCATGCCGAAATGTCGCTTGATTCAGAGCACAAGATTACCGGGCTGCACGTCTCAATCACGGCCAATATGGGTGCTTACCTCTCTACATTTGGCTCACTCATTCCGACCTACATGTGCGGTCCACTGCTATCGGGTCAGTACACGATCCCCGCAATCTACACCGAAGTCACGGCGGTCTATACCAACACAACGCCGGTCGATGCCTACCGCGGCGCGGGCAGGCCTGAAGCTGCCTTTGTCATCGAGCGGCTGGTTGACCTCGCGGCGCGAAAACTCGGCGTCGATCCGGTAGCGCTACGTCGCAAAAATTTCATCCGTATGTTTCCTTACCAAACACCGGTACTTTCAATCTACGACGTGGGGGACTACGACCTGGGATTGGACAAGGCGCTGGACATGATCGATTACGAAGGCTTTGATGCACGCAAGGCCGAGTCCGGATCACGGGGTAAGTTACGTGGAATAGGCCTTGCCACATGGATCGAAGCGGCGGGTATAGGACCGTCACAAAAACTCGGGGAACTCGGTTCCGGTGCCGGATTATGGGAGTCCGCGCAGATCAGAGTTAATCCAACGGGTTCAGTCGAGATATTGACCGGATCACATTCCCATGGGCAGGGTCATGAGACGACTTTCGCACAACTGGTCGCTGACAAGTTTGGTATCAGTATGGATGAGATTGAAATTA
>Ga0315334_10001929_pt1 | contig 12921 bp, 9 predicted proteins | sample M150034915metaG_FD_205555 | JGI IMG/M metagenome (GOLD analysis project Ga0315334, IMG submission 205555) | Ammonia-oxidizing marine archaeal communities from Monterey Bay, California, United States - M1 500m 34915 | ecosystem: Environmental > Aquatic > Marine > Intertidal zone | place: USA... | reverse complement strand
TCCCACATTTCGAGAAGATGCTCTACGATAATGCGCAATTGGTTAATCTTTATCTTGATGCTTTTCTGCTCACTCAAGAGAAGTCTCATTCCTTAGTCGTTAAAGATATTCTGAGATATGTTTTGCGAGATATGACTCATCCTGATGGTGGTTTTTATTCTGCTGAGGACGCTGATAGTGAAGGCAAAGAAGGTAAATTTTATTGCTGGACGAAGTCCGAGCTTGAGAAGCTTTTAACTGAGGAGGAAATGGGGATTGTAATAAGATATTATGGTGTTACTAGATCAGGAAATTTCGAAGATCATAGTGATCCAGAACCTCTAAAAGAACAGAACGTTCTTAGTGTTGTTGATTCTAAACTAGGGTTTGCAGATATAATACTGCTTGAGACAGCTAAAAAGAAAATGTTTCATGTACGAGCGTCGAGGGTTCGTCCTGGCCTTGATGATAAGGTGTTAACGTCCTGGAACGGGTTGATGCTTGGAGCGATTGCTCGGGCATCAGTTGTGCTGGGGGAGGAGGAATACCTTTCGGCTGCTCATAAAAATGTAGCCTTTATTAAGAAAAATCTTTGGGACGATAAAGAAAAGCGATTGTATCACAGGTGGAGAGACGGATCGCGTGATGAGGCCCAGATCTTTGATACACATGCTTATTTGTTAAGTGGCCTTGTAGAGTTGTATGGAGTCACCCTTGATAACAATTACTTAAGTTTTGCAATTGAAGTTACTGATAGGATGATCGCTGCATTCTATGATAAAGAAGCTGGTGGTTTTTTCCAAAGTACTGGAACTAAGGATCTTATCCTTAGACTCAAAGAAGATTATGACGGCGCTGAGCCTTCGGGTAATTCTGTTGCTGTTTACGCTCTTCTGAAATTGTCAGCAATTACTGGAAATAAATCTTATCGTGAGGTTGCAGATAAGACTTTATCTTATTTTTCAGGTCGAATGAAAACAATGGCCTTGGCCGTTCCTTATATGTTGAGTGCTGCGGACTTTGCTTCGAGAGAACCGAATAGAGTTGTGATTGCTGGAGAAATTAATAGCACCAAAGCAAAAGAGTTATTACGTGCCGTGCATTCAGTGTATCAGCCGCATAAGGTTGTGCTTGGTACTACTGGCCCTATTGAAGAATTTGCCAAAAGTTTAGCGGACGGTGAAAAGGCAGACGTTCAAGCATTCCTTTGTAAAGGGAAACACTGTGAGCTTCCAACTGCTGATGCTTCTAAGTTACAGAAAATGTTACTAAAAAAAGAAGGTTAATAGTTTTCAGGTACAAAAAAGGGCCACACTTATTTGTGCGGCCTTTTTTAAAGAATTGATCTTAATAAAAAACTAGCGAGTTCCGTAAACTTCAATTTCCACGTAATGATTCATTTCATTAGCGGTGTTACCATTTGAAAGGAGTCGGATGTAACGGGCCTTTTTACTTCCAACATCAAAAATTCGGCCGTGATTAGTCTCTATCCAGGCAAGATCTTTTCCTGCTCCCTTTCCAAAAGAATTATCATGGTCATTATTGAACACATTGGTCACTCCTGTCTTGAATTCAGGGTCATTTGAGATCTGGGCAATGACATCAATGTAGGCACGAGCATTTTTGTGGAAGTGCCAGACGACGATTCCATATAGGTTAGCCTCTTCTTCAAGGTCAACTTGAACCCATTGTTTTCCAGGCCCTAATTCAGTGTAAGAGCCGTCAGCTCCGTCCTTGTCCCCGTCACAGATCATTTCAAGATCACCGATGATAGGTTCGGGATCACTCGAAGTGACTTCCATGTCGAGTGCTAAATTTTCGGCCCCTTCAGGTGCTTTAAGTACGAGTCTTGGTTTTTTACTTTTATCAAGATTAGGAAGTTTAGCTGCAACAGGTGTTCCAACAAACATGGGCTTAGGAAAGTCAATTCCCACGTCTTTCCATTTACTTTTATCTGTGTCCTGTGCAGTTGCCACCAAGATAGGAATTATCAGTGCTGATGCTACGATGAACGGGTTTTTCATTTTTTTGTATCTTAAGGATTTATAAGGTTAATTGCTAATATACTTAAAAGTAAGACGAATTCTTTCGGAAAAAATTCGAATTATTGTAATTTATTTAAACTTCGAACTCTTCAGGTTTAAATTCAAGTTTTCCTCCATTAGCAAGAGCATCATGGATCTTCATGCAGGTCACGGTAGTTCTGAATCCTTCAATTGCCGGACAGTTTAAATCATCTTGAGAGCCTCTATCACGAACAGTTTCGAAGAAATTCCTCAAGTGAGGAGTGTGAGGTCTTTCATCAAATTGTGTGTGTGAAGGGATTTCCCATGGATCTAGTCCTTTTGATACTCGGGCATCGGTAAGACTCTTGCCTGAAAGCCATTTATCATTCTTGGCTTTATCAATACTTCTCCATGGAGCGGGTTGTTCCCAGAACTTGTGATAAATTTCCTCTTTTGCTAAATTCTTTTCAACGACTGGGGTTTCTCCATTAGCAAGCTCTTCCCAAGGTTCGGCATGTGCTTCACGATAAATTTGATTGTATTCGGTTAATTCAGAGATGGACATTGTTCCGTATTCACCCATGAACTTTTCATAGAATTTTTGTGAACTGGAAGTGGTTAGGACCTGATAGTAGGCTCGGGTTTTCAATGTGTCTCCGGCTCCACCCTTAGTGCCCCATTTATCACGTTTGGTTTGGTATTCAAAGAACGCCATTACGTTATCAGCATGCTCATATCCATCCTTGACCTGCTCGACGAGTTTCAGTTCCGCTTCAAGTTTGGCTTTCCTCTTCTTTGATTTTGTCTTTGCCATGGCTTCTTTGACTTCACTTGTTAGTAAATCATTAAGAAACTCACCCGTGTAGTAGTCGGTTCCCCCTTGTGCAAAAATAGAAACGGGATATTCATCCAGAAGCCAATTGAAAATGTCAATCTGGTGAGCGCCAAGATCGGAAATGATTCCTCCTCCAAACTTTTTATACATTCTCCAGTTCCGGAATTCGAACATTCCTTTGGCTCCTCCATTGTAACCATACTTTTGGAGAATCTCATCGGTGAGAGCATCCTTTCCCTGAGGGATTTCACGAGGGACTGAGCCTCCCCTAGAACGGTTCCACTGAGCCGTCATGTGAGTGATCCAGCCTAGCAGTTTACGTTTTTCGATGATCTCATTTTTGACATGACGGTAGCGTGGGTTACTGCGGCGTTGATGACCAATCTGGAGTAGTTTACCTGTCTTCTGCTGCGACTTCACCATTTGACGGGCGAAATCTACAGAGTTTGACATCAGTTTTTCAGAGTAGACATCCAGGCCCGCTTCCATACCCATAATTGAATACTTATGGTGAACAAAGTCAGGGGTAGCTACGATGATGCAGTCCAACTTCTCTTTCTTTATCATTTCTTCTGGTTCAGCATAATCGGTACAGATGCTGCCATCCTCTCCACCTCCCTGCTTACTTGCTGCAATTTGGCCTTTCCCTGCTCTTAAGTTCCGTGGCCAGATATCTGAAACTGCAGGAAAGCAAACGAGGTCCTTAAGGAACATGCTTGATTCTCTTAGAGCCTTACCTTCATCTCCGTATCCAATGATACCGCACCTGACCTTATTGCCTTTGTCAGGGCCTTCTTGACCGAGTGCCGTTTTGCTGGTCACAATTAGTCCGGCACCTACACTCGCAGTAGAACTGTTACGCAGAAAATTGCGTCTAGTAAGAGAAGGTTCAGAATTTGTATTGGTTTCACCCTTCTTCGAATTTTCTTGGCCGATATGTTTGTAGTTCATGGCTTGAAGATATTTCTACGATATTTGAATTATAATCGGATCCTTATTAGCTTTTCTAGTTGCTAAATGATTTAATTTTCCTCGTCGTCGTCTTTTGAGAAAGCAAGCCCGATGAGATTATCAACAGCTCCAGTATTGTGCTTAACAGTCATTAATGCTAGCCCGACGACGATTATTTCAACGCCACGTTCAACTGCAGCTGTATCATCCGGTAGAAGCATTAATCCAAAACTGAGTGAGAGGACCAGCCCTCCAGCAAGGAATAATGAAATTCTAGTAAACAAGCCAAGCATCACAGTCGCGCCGACAATCAGTAATGCCCAAGGAAGAACAAGAGCGTATGAATTTAACATATTTTCAGGTATGGCTGTATTTGCTTTCATGGTTTCAGTAATAGATCCCATCACTTTTCCTGCCTTTTCCTTATCAAAGATCCAGCCTGTTTCCTCCTCGTTCTTACTTAGAAATTTAGTGAGGCCAGCCAACATGAGACGCATTCCTATCCACATGCGAAGAAAAAAACAGGCCCAGGCTTCGCCTTTGAAATCTCGATTATTAGTTGGTTCGGACATGATGATATAAAATAAAAGGTATGATATTTATTGGTCATTAACCGCAATTTTATTTGCGGTTATTTGAAATATTTATACGAATTCTTGAAGCATTGCAACTAATGGCAGTACTTCATTCATAAACTAATTTACTATTGTTGACTATTGCTCTGAGTGGATCGACTATCAAAATATGTCTATTATTATTGGTGAATCCTCCTCTACGGAAGCTAATTACAAAGCAAAGGCCAAGGAACTTTGCCAGTCACTGCTCGAAGATCCCAATTTAAAAGAGGTTTTTGAATCTATTGATAAATTCATGGAGGATGATGAATCTAAGGAACTATTTAGTGAAATGCAGACCAAAGGTGAATCTCTGCAGATGAAACAACAATCAGGACTGGAACTGACGGCGGGCGAAGTTGAGGAATACAACAAGATCAGAGATAAAATGCTTGAGAATGAAACCGCAAATGCATTTGTCAAAGCTCAGGAATCAATTCAAAGTATTCACCAGACTCTGGGGGGCTGGGTTTCACTGGTATTTGAAAATGGAAGGATGCCCACTGAGGAAGAATTTGAAGGCCATTGTGGCCCGGGATGAGGTTGTCATTAAAGTGCTAGCCGGTCCTGGCCGCATAGAGAAGATTAATTTGAACATTAATTCATCATAAATGAGTGATGTTTAGCTTATGATGTAGTATCTCTACTGAAGATGGGCCTTATTAACGACAGGAAAAGGATCTGTTCCTTATATGAAAGGTTGTCTATTTGCGGAATTTTATTGGGTTGTTTTTGTTTTTTTCATAATAGTGCCTTTTCTCAAACGATTTCATATGAGAGGGAAATCTTACCGATACTGGAGAAGTATTGCTTTGATTGTCATGGTGATGGCTCGGCAAAGGGAGATCTGACACTTGATTCATGGGAATCATCACGTTCCAGGCTCTCTGACATTGAAACATGGAAAGAAGTTTTAAATCACGTTTCATTAAAGCTGATGCCTCCGGCTAAGCGAAAATCTCAGCCTAGTGACAAGGAAAGGGAAAAAATTATTAATTGGATAGAAAGTGAAGTTTTCCGTTTGGATCCCGACAATCCTGATCCTGGACGCGTCACGATCCGTCGCTTAAATAGACAGGAATACAATAATACGGTCAGGGACTTAATGGTGGTCGATTTTAAACCGGCCAAAGACTTTCCACCTGACGATAGTGGTTATGGCTTTGATAACATTGGTGACGTCCTGAGTATTTCTCCGGTTCTCTTGGAGAAGTATTTAAAGGCAGCGAACCAAGTTGCTTCGGCTGCGGTCAGAACCTCTGATCCACCAAAACAAATAAAGAAATATGAGGCCAGTGGGCTTAAGGGAGGTGAGGATAGAGGAGGTGCTCGCATCTTACCTACAACTGGATCCGTTAAAGCTAGGCACAAATTTTTTCAAGGAGGCGAATACATAGTAAAAATTAGAGCAGGAGCTGAGCAGGCAGGTAAAGAACCGGCAAAAATGACATTATCTGTTGGAGGTAAGAAAAGACATACATTTGAAGTAAAGAATAGGCCCGAAAAGATGCAGGTTTACGAGTATCGACTAAGAATAGATGAAGAAGAGTTTGCTCGGAAATATGAGTTAAATGATGGCGTTCAATTAATTGAAACTAGGTTCATTAATGATTTTTTCGATCCCAAAAACAAAGATCCGAGAAGACGAGACAGGAACCTGTTCATTGGCTCTATAGAAGTGGAAGGTCCTCTGGGTGTATCCAATGACAAGTTGCCAGATTTTCACCAAAAGATATTTAATGGGCTTGAAATTAGTCCTGAAAACAGAATTAAAGAGGCGAAGAAAATACTATGGAATTTTACGAGCCGTGCTTACCGAAGGAAAGTACCTGAGGCTGAGATTGAACGTTTGATGAGGTTTGTCAGAATTGGATTAGAAGAGGGAGGAGAATATGCTTTCGAAAACGGGATAAAGCTTGCTTGCCAAGCGGTGCTGACGTCACCATTTTTTCTTTTCCGCGGTGAAGTTCAGCCCGAACCTGATAACCCGGACGCGACTTACCGCATTGATGAATATGCATTAGCCTCGAGATTGTCTTATTTTATTTGGTCGAGCATGCCTGATGATGAGTTGTTTCTTCATGCGACCCAAGCCACTCTGAGAAAGAATCTTAAATCTCAAGTCATTAGAATGCTAAAAGATCCAAAGGCAAAATCGCTAACAAGTAATTTTGCAGGTCAATGGTTGCAGTTACGTGATGTTTCTATCGTTGATCCTGATCCTAAAACTTATAAGGAATTTGATAATGAATTAAAAGTTTCAATGAGAAGGGAAACGGAAATGCTCTTTGAACATATTTTAAAGGAAGATCTCCCAGTAACTGATTTTCTCAGCGCTCCATACTCATTTATAAATAAAAGACTTTCCATGCATTACGGGATCAAAGGGTTTGAGGGAGATGGGTTTCGCAAAACTTCGTTAGAAGGAACGCGTAGAAAGGGAATTTTAACTCATGGTAGCATTTTAACGATTACGTCAAACGCTACAAGAACCTCACCTGTGAAGAGAGGTAAATGGATACTGGAAAACATTCTAGGAACACGACCACCAGAACCGCCTCCAGGTGTCGATGAGATTGATGGTAATAAGAAACTTAAAGGCAACCTTCGTCAACGGTTAGAACAGCATCGTGAAGATCCTAACTGTTCATCTTGTCACGCATTGATGGATCCTCTTGGGTTCGCATATGAAAACTTTAATGGGATAGGTAGATGGCGTGAGAATGATGAAGGAGCCCCCATTGATGCTTCTGGTAAATTAGTATCTGGAGAATCCTTCAAAACGCATGAGGAATTTCAAAAAATTCTTTTAACAGCAAAGCGCGAAGATTTTCTTAGATGTATCAGTGAAATGATGCTCACTTATGCTTTGGGCAGAGGAATAGAATTTTATGATAAACTGGCTTTGGAAGCTATAGTTAAGTCTTTAAAATCCAGTGATTTAAAATTTTCAGCTTTGGTTTTTGGTGTGGTCAAATCGGTGCCTTTTCAGTACAGAAGAGGAGATGGTAGGAGAATTTATGATTAATTTCTTAATTAAGTGACTGTTCTCCAGTGACGTGAAATTAAGCATTTTAGCCATTGTTGAAGTCAATGAATTGAATTGATTTATATATACATGAAACTCTTCACTGCTACAGCAATCCTTTTTTCTTTAATAGAATTATTGCCTGCTGAGGTAGAAACTTCGAAACCTCCTAACCTCATTATTATCATATCCGATAATCAACCGGCCTGGGCAATGGGATGTGCGGGCAATAAGATTATTTCTACACCACACTTAGATCGCTTAGCGGCAGAAAGTGTGCGTTTCCAAAATGCCTTTGTGACGACTCCAATTTGTGCTGCTAGTCGAGCAAGTATTCTGACGGGCATGTATCGTCGCCGGCATGGGTTCACCTTTAATACGGATCCATTGCAGGCCAACTTGGCAGCGATAAGCTATCCAGCATTATTACGGGAAAATGGTTATCGAACTGCTTTGATAGGTAAGTTTGGAATTGAGTCAAATGGTGAAATAATGGTGGAGGATGAAGATCAATCATTAAAGTTGATGTTTGATGATTTTGATAATTTTGAGCATTGGGGGAAGAGTGGACCCAAAGGGTACTTTGTTACCGATTCAAACGGTGGGAAAAAACATCTAACGGATGTGACGGCGGATAAGGCTAATGCATTCTTAAAGCAACGGAGTAAAAGTGACCAGCCTTTCTGTTTGACCTTGTGCTTTAATGCTCCTCATGCCCAAGATGATGATCCGAGGCAATACATCTGGCCAGTCCGCTTTGACGAGTATTACTCAGAATCCACAATACCTACCCCACGAAATTCGGATCATAACTTTTTTAAAAGACAGCCTAATTTTCTGCAAAATTCTCTTGGGAGGGAACGTTGGCGCTGGAGATTCAATACGCCTAAAAAATTTCAAAGAATGATGAAAGGTATGTACCGAATGGTTAGCGGAGTAGATGATGCAGTTGGCCGGTTAAGAGATCAATTACAAAAGTTAGACCTCAGCGAGAACACGATAATTATATATTCCAGTGATAATGGAATGTTTTTTGGTGAACGCGGACTAAGTGATTGCTGGTTACTCTATGAAGAATCGATCCGTGTTCCTTTGATTGTCTTCGACCCACGTAAAAAAGCTAAGAGCCAGCAAGGCATAGTGCGTCAAGAAATGGTGCTCAATTTGGATCTGGCACCAACCATTCTTGATTTTGCTGGGGTAAAGAATAAATCTCCAATGGATGGGCGAAGTTTCAAAGAGCTTCTTTCAGGAAATACTAAGAATGCATGGCGTGAAGATTTCTTGTGCGAGCACCTCTTCGAACATAAAAAAATTCCGAAAAGTGAAGGAGTCCGTTCGAAGGATTGGAAATATATTCGGTACTTTGAGCAGGATCCAATCTATGAAGAATTCTATGACCTTAAAAATGATCCGCATGAAAGAGATAATCTATCGAAGGATGCCAATTATCTTGAAAAATTGAATTCAATGCGACAGCGATGTGATAAATTACTCATGGATATTAGAAAGGGTGTTAAACATCGATAAACAGAATTTACTTTCTTAGAATTTTATCGGTGATGTGTGGAGTGCCTTTAAAGCTTTCATTAAAACAGCCCACTTGTCTCTTGTGTGTGGGCGGTGCTAGAATCAGGAAATGAAAATACTCAATGCTGTTCTTGCGGTCATTGCATTTCTTGCTCTCACAGTTTTTCAGAAAGTGGGAGAAGTCTTAGCTGGAGATGGATTGCGTGAAGTTATCGTTAGCCACACCGATGAGAAAGATATTCTACAACTTTACCGCATGAAAGAGGACGGCACGGGCAGTCATCAACTCACTCATTCAAAGAGCGGTTGCCGCATGCCGAGTTGCTCCCCCGACCGAAAGAAGCTCGTCTATGTTGAACAGATTGGTCATGGGTTGGCATTAAGGGTTTCCGATCTTAATGGTGAAAATGCTCAAACATTGGTGAAAGAGGGTATGAATTTGATGCCTTCTTGGATGCCTGACTCAGAGCATCTGGTATGGATGAAAGTGAAGCCCAAGCCGAAACAAGACCCGGCCCGAAATGCGCAGATCCATCTTGCAAATGTAAAAACAGGCCAGACGCGTAGATTTTTCACCGATGAAGAGCAATTGAAGTTCAGTAATGCTATGCCGGTCGTCTCGCCCAAAGGAGGTCGGATCGCTTTCGTCTCCAACCGAAGTGGCAATATGCGTATCTGGGTCAGCGACCTCAATGGAAGTAACGCCAAGCTAATTTCTCGTCCGGAAGCGGAATACCACAAGAAGATAAAGGCTCCCATTGAACAAAAAGTCCCTACATGGTCGCCGAACGGCAAGTGGATTGCCCATTGGGAAGGTGTTGAGATGATTCACATGAGCAAATTTACGGGTGTTCTTAACCCGCAGCGCGATCGAATGATCTCGTCGACGTTTCACGTCTGGGTAGTTGGTAGTGATGGAAAGAATCGGCGAAAATTCGGGAGAGGAGATGACCCTACTTGGTCTCCCGATGGATATGTAACCCGAGCTTTCCCTGATCCCAAAAGAGGTGGACCTAAAATCATGGTTGATACTGAATCAGGGGAAAAGGAATTACCAATTGTACCTCACAAAAAAAACTGGGGTCGATTTACTTGGTTACCTTAATTAAATTTTCAATACTCATGGAATTTCTCAATTTTAGCATTCTAGTTCAGAGAATATCGAAATCATCCTTATCGCTACCTAAAGAAACTGAATCCGAATATTAAACAAAGTGAGGGGAAAAGTTAGGAGCATTTACTGAGATTTCCCCTGTCTTTAATAAATACCTATTTTCCGAAGCAAAACTCAGTCGATTGCTGTGTTTTATTCAATAAAAAATGAAAAAATGCTTAAATATTTAACGTTTGTATAGTATTTTTTTGCAGTTACCGGAAGTTGATGTTGTATTAATTGGTATTAACTAAAAATTTTGCAGGTTTAAATGAATATGAATAGGGAACAAGTGTCACGCCGAAAGGTTCTTAGAGGACTAGGGGTGAGTATCTCATTACCTTTAATGGATTCCTTAGGCTCGAAATCTTTTGCTGCGAATGTTTCGCCTAAGTCTCCAAAGAGAATGGCATTTGTGTATTCGCCTAACGGGAAGAATATGCAAAAATGGAGACCAAGTTCATTAGGGTCCGATTATCAAATGTCACCCACTCTTGAGCCGCTAGCGCATCTCAAAAAGGACTTTCAAGTACTTAGTGGTCTTGATCATAGGAACGCAACAAATGGTGGAGATGGCGCCGGTGACCATGCTCGAGCTAATGCGACTTTCTTAACAGGGATGAGGGCAAAGAAGACAGCAGGCGCTGACATAAGGCTTGGTGTTTCAGTTGATCAGGTAGCAGCCATGAGCATTGGAAAGGAAACAAAATTATCTTCATTGGAGCTGAGTTGTGATGCTGCGCGAAAGAGTGGCAAGTGTGATTCTGGTTACAGTTGTGCTTATCAGTATAATATTTCGTGGAGAGATGAAAAATTACCAATGGCTCCCGAAGCTAACCCTAGAGTTGTTTTTGAGAGATTATTCGGCTCAGGGGAGAAAGGAAACAAAGAGCAGAGACTGAAACTTGCAAAGCAACAGAAAAGTATCCTTGATTTTGTATTGGAAGACGCAAATAAACTTCACCGTAAGTTGGGTCGTAATGATCAACAGAAACTTGACGAGTATTTGACTGCTGTTCGCGATACTGAGCGTAAAGTTGTAAGGGCCGAACAATTTGCGGCCAAAGCTCCTGACATGAAGATGCCAGAAGGGATTCCTGGTAATTACAAGGATCACATTCGATTGCTTTATGATCTTACTGCCCTGGCTTTCCAAACTGATACGACCCGCATTTCGACTTTCATGATGGCGCATGATGGTAGTAACAGAAATTTCCGAGACATTGGAGTACCTGAAGGACATCATCATTTATCACATCACGGAAATAATCAAAAGAAGCTTGATAAAATTGCTAAAATCGACAGATTTTATATTGATCAATTTGGTTATTTTTTAAACAAATTAAAATCCATGGAAGATGCCGAAGGGAAGAATGTTCTTGATAATTCTATGATTGTTTATGGATGTGGTATTGCTGATGGTAACAGCCATCGGCATCATGATTTGCCTCTTCTTTTAGCTGGTCATGGTGGTGGAACTCTAGAGCCTGGACGTCACTTGGATTTTCAAGGAGAGGTTCCATTGTCTAACTTGTATGTAGCTATGCTGGATAAGGTTGGAGCAAAAGTTTCCAAGTTAGGTGATAGCACTGGAAAATTACCTAAGGTCTAAGAGGATTGGATCTCTTTGGCTTTATCCAGAAATTTATTTAGTTGTTCCTTAGTGGGAAGAAGACCCCTCCCACCCAAAGCCGTGGCATTCATTGAGCCTGCGCCACTGGCCATTCTAGCAGCTTCATTAACTGAGGTTCCGGATTCAATGGCGTGAAGAAATGTTCCATGATACACATCACCGCAACCGGTAGTATCTTCAATATTTGTGGCTAAGAATGCGGGTTGATGAAAGGGTTCTTGGTTTTCATATTGGATCCAACTTCCCCTGTGCCCGTCAGTAATTCCAATGATATAAGCCTTAGGGAACAATTGATTTAATTTGATCCAAGTAGATTGATTTAATTTAGTTTCATTGGTTGCTTTGAGTGCAAAGTCTTTTGCAACGATAGCAATATTTATTCTTTCCATTAGTGGTAGTAATTCTTTTCTGTATCGGCCAGCACCACCATCGAAGGAAAGGAGGGTCTCTTCTTTATATTTTTTTGCTATTTCTGCAGCTTGTATGCAGGCATCAAGGTGCCTACCGTTGCAGTGTATGATTCTGTGATTGTTAATTATATTATCTTCAAGTGATTTTGGATTGATTGCTTTAGTTGAACTCCTAACAAAACGGATGGCTCTGGCTCCGTCAGATGATCTGACAAGGACTGAAGCTAATGAGGCGGATGATCCTGGTTCAATTATGATGTTTTCACATTGGACTCCATGGTCTCTTAATTCTTCAATGATCAGATTTGATTTCCAGTCGTCACCTAGGGTATCAAGGATAGTTGTAGAACTTCCTAAATAAGTAGCGGCAGCTAATGCAGTAGGGACCGGCCCTCCCCCCATAAAAATGGCCGAATCAGCTTCTTCAACACTTTCATCAGAAGGCAGAGTTTTAACCTTAGTTAATATGTCTAAGGTGCATACACCTATTCCTAAGATTCCTCTTCGCATGAGGTTATATTAAGTCGCTTGGAATACTTTAGATTTTACCCGCGACAGCAGGGCTGGCTGTTTTTTTAGTTCTTCGGTGAGGGCTTGGATTGTGGCAAGGGTGGGTGGACTCATGTGGTGCTCAATTCCTTCAATGTCATCATATATAGTGTCATCATATAAACCAAAAAGTTTGAAGAACTTAGTCAAACTTTCGTGACGATTGATGATAGCTCTGGCTATTTTTTCTCCTTCAGAGGTTAAGATAACTCCTCTGTATTTTTCATATGATA
>Ga0315334_10001928_pt1 | contig 12922 bp, 12 predicted proteins | sample M150034915metaG_FD_205555 | JGI IMG/M metagenome (GOLD analysis project Ga0315334, IMG submission 205555) | Ammonia-oxidizing marine archaeal communities from Monterey Bay, California, United States - M1 500m 34915 | ecosystem: Environmental > Aquatic > Marine > Intertidal zone | place: USA... | reverse complement strand
CGGCTGAAAGCGGTAGCGACCCATTTCAACGACGGTCGTGTTGAGATTGCTGAGTCGGGAAACTCGGCTTCGCACGTAACCAATCACTGCCGCATGGACGACGACCATCATGACAATGAGGCTGGGGCGCCCCAATAGCGACCAAAAAGGTTCACGGAAACGATCTCAGGTAGGCTGAAGGAAAAACACGGCGGGTTTTGCCCAGAGCGGGAGGCCCGTCCGTGCCGGTTACAACGATCAGACGGATTTTGGATAAATCCACCTTCGACCCTACTTATCAAGCCTAGGATACGTTTATTGATTGCCTGTGCGGTCGATTCCCCGTGCATCCTGGTCATTATTCAAGGTCTCGCCCCATTCGAATCACGTTCGAGGGACCATCGCCAGCGTTTTCGTTATAGTTTTGGGTTCGCGGGCTCCCTTCAGATTGAGCTGCCGATACCGGTGCCCAGCGTCTGCGGGTCGCTTCGAGAACTGTTGAAAGGTGTTCATGGACCGCAATGATCCGTCAAAATCGTATCGAGTGCTGATTTTTACCAGTCCCAAAGCTGGCAGCGGCGCGAGTCGCGAACAAATCCCCCGCTTGGAAAGCCTGCTGGAGGAATTGGGGATCGAAGTACATGTGGTCCATGAAGTGGCCAGATTGCTGCAACTGGTGTCGGATTGCGAGCAACCACAACGTGAACTGACCACGATTGTGGTCGCCGCAGGTGGGGATGGGACCCTGTCGTTAGCCTGTGCAACTCTGTTTCTTTCTCCCAAGCAATTAAATTCATCTGTCAAAGAAAAAAATAATTTTGGGAACACGATGGTGATGCCAATGCCTCTGGGCACAGAGAACCTGTTGGCTAGGCACTTTGGCCACGTGGCGGATGCTGATTCGGTGCTCGATACCATTCAGCATGGCCAGTCATTTGAACTGGATGCCGGTTTGGCCAATGGCAAGCCGTTCCTGGTCATGGCAACCTGTGGATTTGATGCTGAAGTGGTGCGTGAGATGCACCAGCGACGCCAAGGGCATATCAGTCGCTTCAGTTATTTTGTTCCCATGCTGAATGCGTTGTTGCGTTATCGTTTTCCCAAGCTCTGCTTGACAGTGGATGGAACCGAGGTGGGGAAGTGCTGCTGGGTGATGAGTTTTAATTTGCCACGCTACGGCGGGGGTCTGAATATCGAACCCGATGCATTGGGGGATGATGGGCTATTGGATGTGATCGCGTTTGAGCGTGGTTCGATTGCCAGTGGATTGAATTATGTCGCTGGTATCTGGTCAGGCCGACATCTCGACGCTGAGGACGTGATGCGTCTTCGTGGCCAAACGATACGGGTTGAGTCAAAGAAAGACGTGGCATATCAATTGGATGGTGATTACGGCGGGCAGCTTCCTTTGGAAATCGAGACCTTGCCGGGATGCGTCCCTTTGCTGATCCCAAGCTCGAAGGGGCAGCCGGCGCCAGACGGCTTGCCGTCGGCGTCAGGTTAGCCGAAGATTTCATCCAGCATGATTCCTCATCCCTACATGGCGAAATTTCCATGAACACTGTGACCGTTGGCACTTATCAGTGTGGCCCGGGGCAGCCTTTGCTGTTGCTCGCTGGCCCCTGTGTCCTGCAGTCGATCGATCTCGCCTTGCAGATCGCTGAGCCGCTGTCGCGTCTGAACGAGCGACCCGACGTCAACGTCATATTCAAGGCCTCTTTCGACAAGGCGAACCGCACCAGTTTGAAAGCCGAGCGGGGGCCGGGCTTGGAGCAAGGGCTGAAGATGATGGAAGAAATCGGGCGGGCGACCGGGCTGCCGACCACAACCGACGTGCATCTGCCTGAGCAGGCTGCCAGTGTTGCTGAGGTCTGTGATCTTCTGCAGATTCCAGCCTTCCTTGCCCGCCAGACCGATTTATTGGTGGCTGCCGCCGCCACAGGACGACCCGTCAATGTCAAAAAAGGACAATTCATGTCGCCCGAGGACATGCGATATGTGGTGGATAAGGTAACAGGCAGCGGCGATGGCGGAGTGATGCTGTGCGAACGGGGCACGTTCTTTGGTTATGGCCGGTTGGTCAATGACATGCAATCACTGGTGTTGATGCGTGATCTTGGGGTTCCCGTCGTTTTTGATGCCACCCACAGTGTGCAACGACCCGGCGGCTTAGGCGGGGCAACCGGAGGAAACCGGGAAATGGTCGAACCATTGGCCCGCGCAGCCGTAGCAATCGGTACCGATGGACTCTTTTTCGAGACACACCCTGAACCGGAAACGTCCCCAAGCGATGGTCCCAACATGATTCCGCTGGATGCCTTTGAGCCAACCATTGTGCGACTGCTGAGGTTGCGTGAGATTGCTCAACAGGTGATGGCGGAAGGCTGATTGTCGTGCGAAAATCATGCCTTGAATCTAGCAAATGGGTTGGGTACTGGGATGGTTGTTTGGGATCAGAGTGCCGAACTGAAAATCCGAGGGTGTATCAGCTGCTAAAGTCTCGTTAGGTCCGAGTTTGAAGCGAAGGGAATGTTAGCCTGAATCGTGGCAGGACTTCGGTCCTGAACAGGACTCGCCGTTCATCCACTCCGGAGGTCTGTCGGTTCCCTCCCGAACCACTGACACTGCGTAACTGCTCACTCATCCGATCTCCCTGGTTTTTGTCACCCTGATTTCGCCAACGTCGAAACGGAATCACTGTCGAAACGGAATCACTGTCGAAACGGAATCAAAACCAGAACAATGCTGACATTCATGACTCCAACGACTCGCTCCCGGAAGATGGACCGTTTGCCGAAACTGCTAGCTGGAATGATGGTTCTGGCTGGCCTGACGGCGACTGGATGCAATAACCAGGCCGACACAGTTCGGATGATCGAGCAAAAACGTCAAACTCGTATTCAGGCGGATACCAAGGTCGACCACCTCGGAGAGGTTCATAGCCTGTTGTCGCGTTTGGTCGAATTGAACCCCAAGCAAGCGCAACGACAGATGGCATACCACCTGAATCGTTGGCATGAGGCGAGGGAATTTGGTCAGGCCACAGCAACTCCGCTGATCAGCACCATCAGCAACTTGATCCCCGAGGACCAGTCGCGGGCGATCATTGAGCAAAAGTCGTTTGTTGGGTCAGATGCCAACCACCTCCGCGACAGTTACCTATTTCGCAAAATCGCTGAATGGGTCGACAGTGAGTCGAGTGAAGATCCATTGCTAACAGACTGGCTGAACGAGATGGAGTCGAAGTTACCGGAAGAGGAGTCTGTGAAGCTGCGAGCAGCGGCCCGGTTGTTCGACTGGACGGTGCGTAATGTGGGCTACGAACCGCTTCAGCCAGAGAAGAGTTTGTCGCCTCATCCTCCTCTTCGACCTCAGATGCAGATTCCCGAATTTTCGTTTGGGATGAAATTTCAGGGTCCGGGGTATCGCCAAAGCGATTATCAAACGGTCTGGCGTGGCCTTGGTGATTCGTTGCAGCGGGCAGGTGTGTTCACGCAACTTTGCCGACAGGTATCCATTCCGGCTTTCGTGTTGGCGATCCAGTCGGAAGAGGATGGATCGCTCAAGCCATGGTGCGTCGGTGTTCTGGTTGGAGAACAGATTTATCTGTTCGAGCCGGAACTTGGTACTTTTGTGCCTGGGCCGGGACAGGTTGGTATTGCGACCCTCGCTGAGGCCCGTACGGACGCATCGGTGATGCGCCGCTTGAATGTGGTTTCCTACTTTGACTATCCGATGTCCAGGGCAGATGTTCAGCAATCCGTCGCCCTGTTGAATGTCATTCCAGAGGCCATCAGTCTGCGGATGAAACAATTGGAATCGGGTCTGACCGGCAGCCGAAGGATGGTCGTCTTTGTTGACGTTGACAAACTAGCCGAGCAAATCGATGCCGTGCCGGGAATTGCTGGTGTCAGGCTTTGGGATGTGCCCATCCTGTCCACCGTTTACAATGCGGAAATGGAAGTTGCGTCAGGACGTGATCCTTTGTTGCTCTTTTGGAACAAGGCAGCGTGGTCGATCATTGATGATTCGTCCGACACGGCAAAGCTGTTGGCGCTTGGCAGGTGGCGACATCTACATGGCCAGTTCGACGCAGACGAACAGGAAGATACCAAGGGAGCCAGAGTGCTGTACCTTCGTCAACGGGCTCCCGAGTTCGAGATCGAGGATCTGGGTATCAATGTCGATCTGCAGAAGGCTTACGGAGTTCGTCGTGGGTTGGGGGTGAGCGAGGCGGAGTACAATTTTCATCTGCGATACGCACAGGACATGATGCGGATGGGCAAGAATGCTGCCACCTATTGGATCAGTCTGATTCAGTACGAAGATCAACGATATGAAACCGCTGAAACGTGGTTCTCGAAACGGGTGTTGGACGACGATCTGATTTCACGACGCGAATTGACAGGTGATGGTTTGTCGCCCTGGACACCCGCAGCTCGTTACAACCTGGCCCGTAGTCTGGAGCGGACGGGGCAAATTGACGAGGCCATTGAGCTCTACAAAACCGATGGGGACCCGCAGGAATATGGGAATCGGCTCAGGGCCAGATTGTTGGACAAGCAGCGGCAGACTCAATCACAGGCAGGTGAAGCATTTGACCCGCAAGACGCATCGTCAGATAAGTAAGCGAGGCACCGATCGAGTCCACCGTTGCGTTGAAGTCTGCCCGTTCAGCAGAACGACTGATTCATCCCGAAAGATCGTTGAATCACGGGAGTTGTTCGATGCGGACTTTGGTCAACGATTTGGCGATGTCAGGAAAAGCAGGGTCAACAATTCCCGAATCAGCGAGCTGCTGGTGGGTCTGTGCCGGAGGAATCGGGCATGACTTCAACAGGACCAACTCATCGGCCTGCACCAAGTGTGCCAGTAACGCAGCGATTGAATCAGTGGTTGTGCTCCAGTCGACAGGAAGAGTAACGTCGGAAAGAAGCGTGTTCGCGTTGTAGAAGATGGATGGAGTGACCACGACAGGCTGGTCAATACAGAAGCCTTGTTTCAGGCCAGTGTTCCATTCCGCTTGCGTTTCAATCAATGGCCAACCAAACCACTGCGATGCAAATCGAGCGGTGGCAGTCAACATGTCGACGCAGATCCAATGAATAGGTTGGTTATCAACCTGCCGCAGGCGATCAAGTTCGCGTACCGCATTGATCAGATTTCCACCCCCGACAATCACGATCGTCTGGGCGCAAGACTGGGCGTCGAGCCATCGATTGACTGCCGTTACGAGGTTGTCTCGGAGTAGCAAACTGCCACCAATTTTCATGACGCGCCGCATTACACGCTGCTCATTGCAATTCGAGTTTGATAAGTCGTGAAACCGCATAGGCGGGAGCGCATCTCGCGATTTCGTGTCCCAGTTGGTCAGCCAGTCGCAGCGTCGGATGCCCAGCAGCCAGAGGAACCAGTGGCAGTCCATGCCCGCTCAGCACCCAAGGGGCATGGTGGTTGATGTCGTTGATGGCTGTGACAATGCGTTGCGTTGCAGCGGTGGCGACTTGTTGCGCCAGGCCTTGGGCTTCGACGTGTGTGACTGCCCTGCGATCCAGACCAATCATGCGTGCCAGACGATTCGCAGCAAAAGGTTGCGTTCTCGGATTTCCGTCGGCTGAGTCGCTGTCGTGTGGATCGGGCGGGGTAAGCCCGAGCAGCAGCAATGCATCGTCGATCGTTGCGAATTGCTCATTCATGACAGGGGTCACGACACCCCGGTACTCAAGCGTGTCAACCAGACTGCAGACGGGTGTCCGCTTGCACCCGACGTAAACAAGAGAGTGTTCGCAGAGCCGGTCGTGGTCGGTCAAGGCAGTTGTGGCGACCTGCTGCTGGGTGATCGGAATGATGTCTGTTGTGGTTGACCCGATATCGATCAGCAGGGCATCCGCTGCGACTTCGCGACCAATGAAATTCGCCAACGCATGCCAGTTGGCTGCCGCGATCAGATCCGAATTTTCGCCAGCCGCCCGGGCATTGTGGAAAAGTCCATCCACGCCATAGAACTGCACATGATCCAGGCCCAGTTGAGCCGCAGCATGGCACGTCTGTTCGACAATGTGCTGGACACCGATTTCGCGATCAATGAAACAGTCCGCCAGTTCACCCGTCATCGTTACTGCGAGAGTTTCGATGGCGTGTTGCTGATTGCAAAAGTTGGATTGCAGATCTTCGGCCAACGCGGTTGCCAGGTTTTCCGGCTCTCGCCACATCGCAAACGCCCGCGACGCTGCCATGCCACAGGCACTGGCGTATTTGAGATTGGCGCCTCCAATGTCGACGCCAATGACCAGTTTGTTCATGTCTGAATTCACGCGTTCTCGGCAACCGTGTCGTTGATCCAGACTTCACCGTCAGAAGTCCATCGCACCGAGTTCATTGCCGTGCAGCAGGATGCCGGTCCGGTTTCGATGTCAAACAAACGGGCTGCCAGATTGCCATTGATCATTCGACGCAATCCTACATAGGACGTTGTCAGACGCGGATTGATTTCGATCACACAGTCTTCACTGGGGCGATCACCGAGCAGTAGATCGAGGCCGACGAAGCCCCGCACGGTGGGTGGCATGGCCATGATGGCACGCGAGGCCAACGCGGTTGCTCGTCGTTGAGCGTCGTCGTTCAAAGGGCCTTGGCCGCCGGCATATTCGCAATCACCATCGGTGAGGTCCTGTGAGACAGCAGGCAGAAAAGTGCGCTGGGTCGCTGAAGCGACCAGTGCGATCGAAATGGCTTGACCCGGCATCCATGATTGCAGGATCGAGTTCTCCTTCAGTTCCGTCAGGGCTTCACTGAATGAACTGAATATTTTGATCTCCTGAGTACCACATCCGTCTCGTGGCTTGACGACAAACTTGTTGTGATGACTTAGTTCTTCCTCGAAGCGGCGGTCAGAAAACGTCATGTAGAGCGGGTGTGCTACGCCGGCCGCTGTCAGTGTTTTGGCAGTCAGGTACTTGTCGCTGGCGGTCCGCAGGAAATCACCGCTACCGGCAATCACATCAATCCCACTGGCCCGCAGCATCGCAACTGCTTTGGCCAGAATTCCATCGCTTTCGGGAGCGACCAGCAAAGCAGCGTCGCACGCTTGGGCTGCGGCTACCCACTGGCCCCAGAGCGACTGCTCGCGGTCAATGGTGATCGTTTGAGTCGTGCTGCTGGTCAAGGCTGTGGCGAACCGCGGATCAATCGGAACCACCGTCTCAGCGACTTGAGCGAGATCTGAGACGATCGACTGAAGCATTGCAGCACCTTCCCGCCGAAGGCTGGTCGGGATATCGTCGAATGCCTGAACAGACAATCCGCCGCCACAGACATATTCTCCGACAAAAATTCGCATGATGTGCGTCTCCGAACGGGCCGTTACCGGATAGGCGATGGCGAGAACGCCATCATGATACAGGAAGCTGACACCGTGCGTGCAGAATCTGAAAAGAGTAGAACGCGAGGTAAACTTGCCGAGTCAGTTAGAAGATTCCCAGATGATCTCGAGCATCATCCGTCATCAGATCGGGTGACCAAGCGGGTTCCATGACGACCTTGACTTCGCAACTCGAAACCTCGTCGAGGCCTTCTGCAGCACCCTTTGTTCCGGCCACCAATTGTGGGCCGGCTGGGCACATTGGACTGGTCATGGTCATTTCGATTTTGACCTCATGCTTGCCCTCATCTGTCTCTTCGCCAACGTCAACGACATAAATCAGACCAAGGTCAACAATGTTGACGAAAAGTTCCGGATCAATGACTTGCTTGAGAGCTTCGCGAACTTTGTCTTCTGCCAGTGCCATGTGATTGATTTCCTAAGCTTGTCGGTGATGAGATGGGTGATGAGATGGGTGATGAGTACCACAGGTGGCGCTGGTGGAGGACTGTTCCGTGGAGGACTGTTCCGTGGAGGACTGTTCCGTGGAGGACTGTTCCGTGGAGGACTGTGACCTGACTCACGCCTTACTGCATGTGCCTCTTTGTGTTCTGGTTTCGGTTGCTTTCGAGTCGAACTGTCAGGGTTGGCTGTTGCACGCGTTTATTCGTACTCGCGTACCTGACGGGCGATGGCCGCAGCCAATGCTTCGCGGACGCTTTCGATTGAAATCCGGTCAAAAATCTGCTGAAAGAATCCGCTGACAATCATACGCGTTGCTTCTTTGCGAGTGAAGCCTCGACAGCGTGCGTAGAAAATTTGTTCTTCGTCGACTTTGGCCGTTGTGCTACCGTGGGTGCAACGCACGTCGTCGGCTTCGATTTCAAGTCCGGGGATTGAGTCAGCTCGCGAAGTGTTCGACAGCACGAGATTGTCGTTGCGTTGGTAGCCGTCTGTTTTCTGTGCTTTTTTGTCCACTTTGATCATGCCGCGCCAGATGGTGCGGCTCTTGTCCTGCTGGGCTGCTTTGTACAGGAAGTCGCTGCGGCAATTTGGTGCCTTATGGTGTTGTAACGTGTGGTAGGCAATGTGCTGTCTTGCTTCGGTGAACATCACGCCATTGACCTGACTGTTGGCGCCCGGCCCGATCAGGTCAACCGTTTGGTTGACTTTGGACAGTGATGATCCCATGGCGGCGAGTGTCCATTGCAACGTTGCGTCACGATCGACGGTCGCTTTCTGGTGGGCGAAGTTATACGTCTTGTGACCCCATTCCTGCAAATTGACAAAGCGAAGATGTGAACCCGGTTTTTGGATCAGTTCGACTGCTCCGAGGTGCAAGCCGGAAGCTTCCGGAGTCACGCTGTTGCATTCGTGCAATACGGTTGCCTCGGCACCTTCGTCCAGCACCACTAGAGTGTGCGTGGTGTCTGTGCCGCCCGGGGACAGGATGGATCCGATATGAACTGGGCGATCAAGCACGAGGCCGCGGGGCACGAACAGGATTTGCCCACCTGACCATAACGCTGCGTGGAGAGCGGCAAATTTGTCTTCGTCGGGATCAAAAGCAGTGAAGAGATGTTCGCGTACGAGTTCTGGGTGAGTATGGCTGAGGCGAGCAAGACTGCCAAAGACAACGCCTCGCTCAGCCAACGAATCGTCAAGTGTTTCGGTGACGACTGTGCTGTCAACGGTTTCGATCCGGCCTGCGAGATTCACGCCTTGCAGCAGTTGATGCACGCTATCACGATCCAAAGCCGCCGCCTCGGTGTCTGCCAACTTGGTTGGGATGCCAAATTTGTTGATTTGGAATGCGCGAATGTCGGTGCGGATCCATTCTTCGTGTCTGCGTTCCGGCCATTGCATGGCCGAAGCATGCTGCCACGCCTCGCGTCGCATTGCCAGCAGCCAATCGGGTTCATCCCGGGACTCGATGAACGAATCAAATCCGGTCTGGTCGAAGGTCATGAGTGAAGTTTGTGTCATATCTATCAAAAATGAGAACGTCGAGATTTCGTCGAAACCCCTTCGGAGACAGTTGCTGGACTTACGACCGTCGACGGAAGCCGGTCGGTGTGCCATGCAGTCCCTGGCCGGGCGGGATGGTGTGGAAGCCTGTTTCCAGGCAGAGCGTTTGTCAGGCGAAGCACCTTGCTGCTTGTTGTGAACTCAGGCAATTAGGCGGTGCCGCGACAGTTGGGCTAACCAACGCTGCCCTCCATTTGCAGTTGAATCAGCCGATTCATCTCGATTGCGTATTCCATCGGCAATTCCTTGACAAGTGGTTCGATGAAGCCATTGACGATCATCGTGCTTGCTTCCTGCTCGGTCAGTCCGCGACTTAGCAAGTAGAACATTTGCTCTTCGCCGATTCGTGAGACGCTTGCCTCATGCCCAATTTGGACATCCTGTTCAGCGACCTCGATATACGGGTAAGTGTCGCTGCGGCTTTCCGGATCGAGGATCAACGCATCGCATACCACATTGTTCTTGCTGTTGTGAGCGCCAGGCTCGACACGGACAAGTCCTCGATAGCTGCTGCGGCCACCGTTCTTGCTGATGCTCTTGCTGATGATCTGGCCGGTTGTGTTGGGGGCCGCATGAACCAGCTTCGCACCTGCGTCCTGATGTTGTCCTGCACTGGAAAATGCAATCGACAGAATCTCGCCGCGGGCACCAGGTTCCATCATGTGGACCGCTGGGTATTTCATCGTCAGCTTGCTGCCCAAATTACCATCGACCCATTCCATGGTCGCGTCGGCGTACGCATGCGCACGCTTGGTCACCAGATTGTAGATATTGTTGGCCCAGTTCTGGATCGTCGTGTAACGACAGCGTGCATTCTTCTTGACAATCACTTCAACGACAGCACTGTGCAGGCTTTCCGTCGAGTACATGGGAGCGGTGCAGCCCTCGACGTAATGGATGCTGGCACCCTCATCAACGATGATCAGGGTGCGTTCGAATTGTCCCATGCTTTCGGCGTTGATACGAAAATACGCCTGCAGCGGAAAATCGACGTGCACGCCCTTAGGGATGTAGATGAACGAGCCTCCCGACCAGACCGCGCTGTTCAAGGCTGCGAATTTATTATCACCCGGTGGGATGATCTTTCCGAAGTATTCTCGCAGCAATTCCGGGTGTTCACGTACCGCAGAGTCGGTGTCGGTGAAAATCACGCCCTGCTTGGCCAAGTCTTCCTCGAGCGAGCCGTAAATGACTTCACTCTCAAATTGGGCTTTGACTCCCGAGAGGAACTTTTTTTCTGCTTCGGGAATGCCCAGCTTTTCGAACGTGTCCTTGATTTCCTGCGGGACTTCATCCCAGGTCTTGCCTTGGCCATTGGTTGGTTTCAGGTAGTAAAAGATGTCCTGGAAATCGAGGTCGATGTCGCCGCCCCACTTTGGCATGGGACGCGACTCGAAAATTTCGAGTGACTTGAGGCGAAATTCTCGCATCCAGTCAGGTTCGTTCTTGATGTCGGAGATCTGGTTCACAATGTCGGCGTTGATACCCTTCTGCGATTTAAAGACCCCGGTAGTCTCCGTGCGGAAGTTGTACTTGTTGATTTCGCCAATTTCGGCCGATTCGGTGACGTCAGTTGCCATGAATTATTCCTGCTTGCTCTTTCTTTGTCCCGTGTTAAACAGCCGTGTTAAACAGCTGCGTTAAACAGCCGCTTCTTCAGCAATCATTTCCTGGTTGGCCGCTTCTGCGTCCGGATAGGCTTTGCGGATTCGGTCGTAGCCGTGCTGATGCAATTCTTCAGCCAGTTCTCTGCCGCCCGTTTCCACCAGACGTCCACCCAACATTACATGGGTGAACTCGGGTGGATTGTGCTCAAGCAGTTTGTCATGGTGTGTGATGATCAATAGTCCCATCTTGCCCTGTCCAATCTCTGCGATGGATTCGCTTGCCAGACGCACTGCGTCCGCATCGAGACCGCTGTCAGTTTCGTCGAGTACGGCAAACTTGGGCTGTAGCATGGCGAGTTGCAGAATTTCAGCCCGCTTCATTTCACCACCCGAGAAACCCTCGTTCACGTAGCGGCGGGCAAACTCAACGTCCATTCGCAGTTGAGCCATCTTGTCCTTGAGCTCTTTGCGGAACTCACGCATCGGAATCAATTCTTCGCCCTCTTTACGATTCGGGCGTCTGACATTCGTTGTGGCGTGGCGAAGGAAATCGGCCATTTTGACACCGGGGATTGCCATCGGTCGCTGGAACGCCATGAAGATTCCCTCGCGGGCTCGTTCATCGGGCTGCATCGCAAGTACATCCTTGCCATCCAACGTGATCGTGCCACCGGTTATCGTGTAACCAGGATGTCCCATGATGGCCAGGCCCAACGTGCTCTTGCCGCTACCGTTGGGGCCCATCAGTGCGTGAGTTTCACCGTGATTGATAGTCAGGTTGACCCCACGCAGAATTGGCTTGTCGCCAACGTTGACGTGCAGATTCTCGATTTTAAGAACGTGTGTCATCTTTGGAAATTTCAAACGGAAATGATTGGAAGTGGATTGGTTTCGTACGGAACATGACGTGTTCGGTTTCTGAGCAGGCGAGTTCAGGACGGTTGCAAATGATGGTTGCTGGGCTGAGGCGGGTTGCAGGTCTGCTGTTGGGTGGGTTATGGCAAGCTGAGGCAATGTTGAGATTTAGTTTTCTGACGGAATGGGAGTGCGAGATTCAGTCGCTTTCGCTCCTGAAGTAACCGCAGAAAACTGACAACACTTATCACCATCCAGGCGACAACTGCTGAGATGAACTGGTTGGCCGAGAGCTTCGGAAATCATCTGCTCTTCCAAACGGCACATGGCTCGGTTATCTGAGGCATCCGTTAGGGTCGGGAAAGGACACACACCAATATCCAGAACCGGCAACTCACCGGCATGCGAAACCTCGCTGACCATCCGTCGTGCCGACATCATTTCCGAGAGTTTCTGTATTCGGTCTTCGAAGGTGTCGGTCGCTTGACTGGACTCGAACTGCAATGCGAATTGTCGACCGAGACGGGCCGCGATCGACGAAACCAGTTGGTTGCGAACTGATTTATCCTCCAACGCCAGAATTTCACGCCACATGGCGTCAGCCAGATCAGCTGAATTGGCTCCCGATTTGCGATGTCCTGTCACCGTCAGGCGGTAGCGGTAGGTTGGCCTGCCCCTGCCCGCAACGACCTTTTCACGATCAATCAGCCCTGATTCCAGCAGTCGCTCGATCCGCTGGCGGACCGCGGTTGCCGTCACACCCAACTGTTCGGTCAACTCACCTACACCTAATGTTTCACCGCTACGCATTGCGGCTAGCAATTCGCGATCGACCGAGCGGAGTTCCTGAGAGGTTGCCTTGGAGGTCATCAGTTTGACGGGGAAATTCAGTTTTGTTGGTCCGCGAGATCACTTGGCCGCTAGGTTGTCGCCGCTAGGTTGTCCCGGTGCCCTGGCAGGTCGTCCCGGTGCCCTGGCAGGTCGTCCCGGTGCCCTGGCAGCTATTTCTGACCCGCCTGGGGTTGGCAGGAAGTGAATCTCGACGATGATTCTACCTTAACTGTTACGGATCAATTGAATTTTGACAACTACC
>Ga0315334_10001927_pt1 | contig 12924 bp, 7 predicted proteins | sample M150034915metaG_FD_205555 | JGI IMG/M metagenome (GOLD analysis project Ga0315334, IMG submission 205555) | Ammonia-oxidizing marine archaeal communities from Monterey Bay, California, United States - M1 500m 34915 | ecosystem: Environmental > Aquatic > Marine > Intertidal zone | place: USA... | reverse complement strand
AACTGCTTAGCACGACAGTGTTATACACCCCACCCTACTTGCAAGCAAATTTACTACCGTTCAACGTTGGGGGTCAGATACGGAGCAAGCAGTTCACGTAGCGAGTCTAGAGTCGCCCGTTGCGATGCTTGCCCTGCGAGATTCACCCATTCATTGGCATTTTCACGCAAATCATACAGTTCTTCAGATCCATCTGAATAATGAATGTAACGCCAACGGTTGGTCCTTAATGAGCCGTTATTGGGACCAAACATCGTGACCGAGGTTCGACCCAAATTCCGCAACGGATTCTTCAGAAACGGAACGAGCGATCGACCGTCCAGTTCATGCGGCGGATTCTGAACGCCACAGAGGTCGATCAAGGTAGGGTAGATGTCAATCAGATTGACTGGCTGATCACACCGAGTACCTGGCGGCACCATCTCTTTCGCCTGCGGTCGAGGCGGCACGATGATCAATGGAACGCGACTTGAGCGTTCCCATCCGGTCCATTTCCCCCAGTGCTGTTTTTCGCCCAGATGCCAGCCATGGTCCGACCACAGGACGATCAGAGTGTTATCTGCCAGAGGGGACTGATCGAGCGCAGCGATCAATCGCCCGATCTCGTGGTCGACGTAGGTGACACAAGCCAAATATGCCTCAACAGCCGCCTGCCATTGACGAAACTTTAAGACGGTGGAATGCCTGCCTGAGGTGACTGGTTTCAACGCCCACTGTTTTGCCACTGCACTCAGGTCATCCAAATCATCTGCGTGAACACTCGGCAGTTCAGCTGGCGAGTTCTCGAAGCGTTCAAAAAAACGCTCCGGCGCCCACAACGGTTGATGGGGGCGATAGTAACCCACCGCAAGAAATAACGGTTGGTCCGATTCTGTTTGAAGCCTGTCGATCGCCCAATTTGTGATCTGTGTATCTCCGAAATCCGAATCAGGAACATCGAATGGCCCCCAATCAAATGATTCACCCTTGGGATCATCGGGGGTGCGATCGGAAGTCATGCGGTTCAGAGGCAGCACATAACGCTTGCCTCTGAGCGTCACCGTATGACGGGGGTCGATTGTAGCCTTGCTGGGCAATTCTTCCGGTGTGTACTCCACCTTAACGGCCGTCAGTGGGCTCCATCGCTGATCGACGGCGAAGTACTTTTGAAAACAGGACTTGGTCGGTCCAAGCTTTCCGGTACCCAAAGTCCTGTAACCTGATTTGCTGAATGATTGTGGAAGCAAAAACGCATCGGGCCGCACCCGTGGCAACTTTGGCCCATCATTCGACCAGACACCAGTATTCTGTGGCATTTGCCCGGTGAACAACGAGGCTCGAGATGGAGTACAAGCGGGGGCTGCACAGTGGGCATTCGTGAACAGCATCCCGCGTTGGGCAAGCTTGTCAATGTTTGGCGTCACCGCCTGAGGATGCCCTCCCAGACAACCCACCCAGTCATTGAGGTCATCAACCGCAATGAACAATACATTGGGCTGGCTGTCCGCTGCGAGTCGAGCACTCAGTGCGACGACCAGCAAGAGAGTCAAACCAGTAGGACGGGCAGCTAGCATGAATCACCTTTCTAACATTTAACGATGCGGTACAAACGCTGCATCAGGTTTGCAGTCCCTGATGCCGGGACGCTGACAGACACTCCGTCGATCGCCCCAACACCAATAACGAACCAGATCAAACCCGCTCAAGTCAAACCATCCAGAGGTCCAGTGCTATCGACGAACCTGTCGACCTCGAGGCCGAGTGCCTGTAGCATCGTGACGAAAACATTTGACATTGGGGTCTTTTCGTCAAACCGCAGAACCTGATTGTGACGCAAGCCAAGCTTGCCACCGCCCGCTAGCAGCAGTGGGTAATTTCGGTTCTGGTGCGTGCGACTGTTGCTGCTGCCATAAAGCACAAGTGTGCGATCGAGCAGGCTGCCATCACCCTCGGGAGTCTCTTGCAAACGAGTAAGAAAACTCGCCAATTGCTCGGCCAGAAATTGGTCAAACCGTCCAATATTCTCTGGGCCTCCCTTCTTGCCTGCCGCGTGAGCCAAACCATGCCAGTCGGGTTTGAGTCCAAGAACGGCAGGAAAGGCCCTCGCCTTCGACGGACCGTAACTGCCAATTTGATAGGTTGAAATCCGAGTCAAATCAGTTTGAAAAGCCAGGAATTGCAGATCATAGATCGCCTTCAGATAATCACGGGGCGCATCAACGGTGGTGTCGAGCAGAATGGAATCACGGTCGACTGCCGGCAGTGGAATGTCCAGCCAACTGCGGGAGCGATCGACACGTTTTTCGACATCACGAACGGACGTTTCAAATTCGGCCATTTTCCGTTGGTCAGCCACCCCAAGATTACGACTCAGCGAATTCGATTGCTCCATCACCAAATCGAGAATGCTCTCCGAATTCTGCAGTTTGCGTCGGTCATTCGCACTGGCACCGTCCTGTCCAAACAATCGCTTGAAAATCTGTGCGGGATCTGACAAAGCAGGAATGGGCTGACCCTTGTCAGTATAGGACAGAGTTGTTGTTCGTGTCCGAGGGCCAACTCCGCCATCAGTCGACAGCGTCAAAGAAGGCAGACGAGTCTGCTTGCCAATCACACTCGCAGCATACTGGTCGATCGAAATCGTATTCTGATAACTAACGGGCGCCAAATTATTTGCTGTTAGAAAAGTATCACCGGTATCATGCCCGTTCATTGCGCGGCAACGGGGGTGTGACAAGCCGTGGAAAATGGAAACATGATCCATCAGCGGTTCCAAGGGCCTCAATACGTTGGTCAGCTGATAATCTTTACCTTGCCCCGTGGGAAACCAACCCCATTGCCGATCTTCGGCATCATCCTTCGGCATGGCGACTCCGAAAGGAAACAGGATGGCACACATTCTGCGTGGCAACTCCCGCTTGGGACTGGGTGCCCCCATTGCTTCGAGCCAGGGCAAGGCCATGCTGACCCCGGCTGCCTTCAAAGCAGCGCGTCGATCGAGTTGCCATGATTTTTTCATACTGAACTCACTTTTGAATCATCCGATTTGTTCGAGAACTGGATCTTCTCATTTCGCGATTATCGCACAATCTATTTTGTCCTGAATGCCTTACTTTGCACAAAATCGACCAGAAGGGCACGGAGTCTATAATCGTTCTCTACAAAGTTTTCCGTCAACTCATTCACTGCCATGCGGTCAGCATAATCGAGCGAACGTCCCAGCCCATAGGCCATCAAGCGTTTGACAATTGCCTTGGCGAATCGTTCACCCTGCGATTCCACAAGATAGCGTTTTAGCTGCCTGGGGCCCTCAATCTCGACACCCGACGGCAAAATCCCAACGGTATCGATCTCCATTGGGTCCCGGCGATTGACTTGCGGTATTTCTGCACGCCAGCGGCCTACAGCGTCAAAATTTTCCAAGGGAATGCCCCAGGGATCAATCTCTCGATGGCAACTTCCGCACGACTCTTTGCTACTGTGAACTGCCAGTTTCTGTTTCAACGTCATCTTGGCCAGGTCGGGGTTTTCGGTATCCAGATCGGGTACATCCGCTGGCGGTGAAGCAGGCGGCGAACCGAGCAACCGATCAAGAATCCAAACAGCACGTTTGATCGGATGTGAATCCTCACCGTTGCTGTTCGCGAGCAGGAAGGCCGCTTGACCCAGCAAACCCCCGCGAGCGTCATCCGACTCCAGCGTTACCTGTTCAAATTCCTGCGAGCGAGGCCCTGTCAAACCGTAATGACTGGCCATGGGACGATTCAACATGACCCAATCGGAATCGAGCAACTCCAGTGCACTCCGGTCAGCCCGCAGGATTTCAGAAAAAAAGGCCAGTGTTTCGTTGCGCATCTGAGTCTTCAACTTGTTGTCAAATCCCGGAAAAAACTCAGGATTCACAGCCACCCGATCCAATCCGCCAAGATCCAACCACTGAGTCACGAAATGACGGACAAATTCAGACGATCGCTCGTCTTCGAGCATCCGCTCGACTTGTTGCTTCAACACCTTGGCATCCTTCAACTGCCCCTGCCGAGCCAAGTCCATCAGTTGCTGATCGGGGGCTGTACTCCAAAGGAAATAGGACAACCGCGACGCCAGCTCAAAGTCGGTGACCTGCAAGTCGTCGGATGCCTGATTCTGTTGTTCCACGATGTAAAGAAAACTCGGTGACACCAAAACAGCTGCCAACGTCTCTCTGGCGGCATCCTCAAAAGTCTCGCTATCGGCCCGAATCTTCTCGAACAGCTTTGCCATCTGTTCTACCTCAGTAGCCAGAACAGAACGGCGAAAAGCTGATTCCATGAAACGCTTCAATACATCGCGAATGTAGAGAGATTCATTTCCGACGTGAGGAGAAGCAAAGAACAAGCGTTCATGACTTGGCGGAGGCCAGCTTGCATAGACCGGCGACTGAAATTCGACAGATTGCACCTCAATCTCTAACCGCCCACCGAACGCAACCGGTTCTTTTTTTGCATCTGGCTCGATTGCCGCGTCCTGCTCTTTTTTCTGCTTTTTCAAGAGTGGCGTCTTCGCCGTGTAAGTACGATCCGGATAGCGCAGTTCGTTGCCATCGGCATCAATGAAATCAATCATCACGATCATGCCCTTGAACCCCGAATTACCAAATGAAATCGGCCCGGGTTGTGGAAAGTCCTCCATGCGACCGTGAAACGTGATGGTTTGGGAAATGGTGTCCACCTCTGCCTCGCCGATTTCGCCCCGCGGAACATGGATGATGCCTGGCACATTGCCCATCGAAACCCGAATTCGAGGAACACCTTCCCCGGCTGGTATCGCTGCCCGTGCCTTTACCTTCAACTCAAATGGTCCTGTGCGTGGAAATTCTTTCAGGTCAAGAATGAACTCCGGGCTTACTGGTGCATGGCCAGCAAACTTCCTTGTGGGTAATTTTCCCATGGCGGTGGCATTTTGGGAGACCTCGTAAAGCCTCGGACGATCCCCCGTCACGATGGCCTCGGACAGCGACCGGCGAGCAACATCCAAATACTGCTCAATCTGCGTCGGTGACATTTCAAGAGTTGATCCGTTGTTCTGAAACCCCTCCTGCGAAGCGGGGTCAGGCGGCAGACCTTGAGCGAAATCCAGATCAATCAACAAGAGATCCCGCATCGTGTTCTGATATTCGTAACGGGTCAAACGCCGGGTAACAACACGCCCGTTCTGACCACGTTTTGCGTCGGCCGCATCTTGGAGCGCACCCACGAGCCATTGCGTCAATATTTTTCGCTGCTCTGCCTCAGGTTGCTTCGCCTTGGCTGGTGGCATCTCACCATTCTTAAGCTGTTCAAAAACATCATGCCATATTTCCGAATCTGATCCGTTCACCAGATCGGGATCGAGCCGGTCGAGTCGAATCCCCCCCTCGGATTTTTTCCTGCCGTGGCAACCATCACAAAGTTCGATCAAAACAGGGTGCACGCGTTTGGAAAAAACGTCCAACGATTGATCAACACACGCCGCCCGCGTTGCAGGCAGAAATGAAGCCATCAGGATCAGGGTCAACCGGTTACAAAACATGGACAATCACAAGAAGAACTGGCGTGAAAGGAAATCCCAGCACGAAGCGGTGGATTCGATCTGGACAACTGCAATCCAATTCATCTGCAGCAGGCGGAATCATCTTCTGGTAGGCAGGAACGTGAATAGCGGGAAACCAATCGATGAATCACGTCCGCTGCATTATCTCTCATCCACAACCATTTTCCAAGCCTCGAAGGTTGGAATGGGGAAAATGGTGAAACCTTAGCCAGAAAGGCACTGGAACCCTTTGGCAATAAAACGTTCAGTCAACGCGTTCATTCCCCATCATCACCATTTCTCAAACACGAGTTTCGCCATCCAAGTGTTTACGCTCAATGGAACCGGAACGACTATCTATGGCAGTGCAAAACCAAAACCACTGCCACTGTTTGGCGAAGAGGCAGCATTGGCGGAGGAGTTGGGGTTGAATCCCTGCTCGTATCAGGTCGTGAAGTGGATCACTGTTCTTTTTTTACCAGTCGTACCACTTGGCACCTTTCGCGTCGTCAAAGTTCGCCAGAAGTTTCTAACAACCGTCGCCCCACAGTTCCTAATGGAGAGAACCGAGTGGGACTGGCGACAGATCATGCTTCACTATTTTGTTGGCTGGATTCCTGCGTTCGTTTCCGCAAGTCTGCTCGCCTCACTTGCCTTTCTACAGACGTACGATCGTCAGATCGCAAATCAGCTTGAACTGCCAATTCTGATGTTGTTCGTATTCGCGATTCTCACTGCCGTTGGCTTACTGATCGCGAATCTGTTCCGGGAAGAACCAATGAGGGCTCCTGCGGAACGTCCCGCCCGCAAGCCAGGTGATGCATCCATCACTGAAATAACAACGCTACCCAAAGCACAATTTGGCACAACCGTTCAACACGACAGACTCAGCCTCGCGGTGCAGAAAACTGAGCAGGCACATGATGCAATTCTGGTCGATCCGCCTGCACCAATCACGATACAAACGGGACAGGTTTCGGTAGTCAAAATCATCGCGATATCGATGGCTGTGTTGATGATGGTTGCATTCATGGTATGTTCCGGACTGGGATTCCTGCTGTTTCGAATCAACCAGAATGCGGCCAATTCCAACCCGCCGATCATTATTCCTGAAGCTCAAGTTCCACAATCGGGACTCCCACCACTCGAGCTAAATCCGGCGACTCTGCCGATCACAGTTCCTTCAAGTCAAAAAGCGGTAACGCTTGAGACTGAATTGCATCAAGGAGACCCGTTACAGGCTGAATGGGCTGGCGATTGGTATCGCGCGGAAGTCCTGCAACTCCTTTCTGACGGTCAAGTCAGAATCCGCTGGATCGACTGGGGGCCGGAATGGGACGAAACAATGGAACGCACTCGCTTGCAATTGCCCACATCAGACGAAAAGACAGAAACCAATATTTCCGATAATGCGACAAAGCAAGGACCATGAATAAGCGTTGATTGACCATCAACGATTCAGATTTGATTAAACTGAAGTAGGTCGCGGTAAGATCGAAGCCAACCATGATAAATGCGGGTGTTCTTCGGACCACATTCCACATCCCCGATGTCCCACTGTCAGGTCCTGCCACACCACTCATGACACCTCGTCACTATCTTTGTCGCACATCGATCATTCTGACATTGCTGCTGTTGGTGCAAGCAGGGTGGGGCGACTGTTTACCGGGGCAAGGAATTGCAACGGGACCGTGGACGCGTAACGGACTGGCTACGGAACGTTTCACCATCACAGGCACCGGCGGGCGAAACAACCCGCTGAGAAAACCCCTGGATCCTGCGTTCGCAGGTGACGAGATTTTCATTCGATTCAATCTTCGCTACGCCGCAAAATCCCTTGACTCTCCGCCCACAACCAGTGGCGAGTTCTTTGTACTTTGGCTTGATGAGGTGGAGGGTAATGACGGCAGCGGCCACGCTGCCAATATTCCCAACGTGGGGATTCATGTCCAAGGCAACCAGAATCGCTTCATGGCGCGTTACAACTCATCGAATCAGAAATTCGGAGAGGTTCTCCAAGGCGACCGAGACTATCTGATCCTCGGGCGACTCTGGAAATCGACCTCCGGTCACGACCAACCCTTCGATCAATTGAGTCTGTGGGTTGACCCTCAGGGTGACGAAGAGTTGACTCCGGACGTTTCGTTACAAAGTGGAAAGTCGATCAGGAAGGTGAGTTGGATTGGTTTTTCAACCGGTGCCAAAACAGAAATCGATGACCGGATTGACGTTTGGGAAGTGAGGACCGCCGACTCATGGAACACCATCCTCGATTTACCGGATGAGCCGACCGACCCCAACTACGCACCGGAGATGCTGCGACCACCGAGCGAGAAAACAATCAGTTTTCGTGAGCATATTCAACCACTGTTGAAAAAACATTGCTTCGAATGTCATGCGGGAAAGGATGCCGAAGAGGGTGTCCGGCTTGATGTGGTTGATGAAGTTCTTCAGCGGATTTCGCCATTGCAACATCAGAAAAGTCACCTGTATCAACTGGTAGCCACCGGCAAAATGCCACCGGAGGATCCCGCGCTGACCACCCAGGAATTACAACTGATCGCCCGCTGGATTGACGAAGGACTGGACTGGGATACCGATTCCTTACCGATCCCTGTTCCCGTCAGCGACCACTGGGCATTTCATCCGATCGAGCGACCGGCGATTCCAGTGGTCAAGCATGCAGCGTGGGTGGTCAATCCAATCGATGCATTCATTGCGGCCCAACATGAAAATGCCGGCTTGGTGGCCAATCCCATGGCTGACCGGCAGACGCTGAACCGACGTTTGTCCCTTGGACTTCACGGTATCCCACCCAGCACAGGGGACATGGGGGAACTGCTGAAGATTGACGGCCTGTTGTCAAATCCAGCCTATGGCCAACGCTGGGCCCGCTACTGGCTGGACATCGCCAGATGGGCAGAAAGTAATGGCCACCAGCATAATCGCGATCGGCCCCATGCTTGGCGTTATCGCGACTGGGTCGTCGACGCATTCAATCAGGGCATTCCATTCGATCGATTCCTGCGGGAACAGATCGCCGGCGACGAGATTTCCCCCTCCGCTCCCCAAAGCATGATTGCCACCGGTTTCCTGGCCGCAGCACGTTATAGCGGCAATGAATTGGATAAACGCATCCAGCGAAACGACATCCTTGTCGACATCACCAACACAACTGCCTCGGCGTTTCTGGGTCTGACGATGGAATGCGCCCAATGCCACTCTCACAAATTCGACCCCCTGTCGATCCGGGACTATTACCGGTTTCAGAGCTTCTTCATTTCGGGCCAACCGCAGAACCTTGTTTTGGGTAAAAGCGAATCCGCTCACGAACTTGCTCAGGAACGGTGGATCCTTTTCAACCAGGTTCAACAGCGTCTGGTTCGGGTCCGACGCAAACAGGGATACTCGGAACCGATTCTGATCACTCCCAAAAACGTTGTCGCCCAAATGCGACCAGACGAACGAACCGCTTTTGGCAAGCTCGAAAGTCAATTGGCAAAACTGGATCAGACCTGGGGTTTTTATTCTCCCTCGAGCGCCTCGGCAGAACCCATCGTCGCTCCCCATGAAATGCGATGGCAACTACCCCAGGACCCCGAACTACTGGACAAGCTCAAAGCGGCGATTCTGATCCGGGGTGACCTGCAGGCGCGCGGCCCCGAAGTGACGTCAGGTTGGCCACGCATTTTCGGGGAAGTGGACGAAGCCCCCAAGACCCGGCTGCAACTTGCCAACTGGCTCACCCATCCCGAGCATCCGCTGACGGCCAGAGTTTGGGTGAACCGACTGTGGCAATGGCATTTTGGTCGCGGACTGGTCGAAACCAGCAGCGACTTTGGAACGCAAGGCACATCCCCTTCCCACCCGAAACTGCTTGACTTCCTTGCCAGTGAATTGATCGATCATGCGTGGAACACACGTCACATCCAACGGATGATTCTGGAATCGGCCACGTACCGGATGTCGAGTGAATACTCGGCAGCCAACGCCAAGCTTGACCCCGACAACCGGTTGCTGTGGCGATGGAAGCCGCGTCGTCTGGAATCAGAGGCGATACGCGATTCCGTTCTTGCCGTCAGCGGCCAACTGAACCACAGTAGCGGCGGCCCAAGCGCACCGCACGATTCGCACCGACGGAGCATTTATCTGAAGCAAAAGCGGGACAACCTGCCATCCCAGCAGGTACTGTTCGACAGCGCCAATGGCATCATCAGTTGTTCACGACGACGAGTCTCGACCAGCCCCCTGCAACCGCTGTGGCTGATGAACAGCGACCTGATTCAGATAGCTGCCAAACAATTTGCAGAACGAGCTGGCAGCGTTGAATCGGCCATCCAGATCGCTTTCCATCGACAGGCTATCGAGCCGGAATTACAACAGTTGCAGGAACTGGCGGATCAATTTGGACTGGCCAGTGCCTGTCTGGCAATCATGAATTCAAGCGAGTTTCTGTACATCCCATGAACCCCTCGGCACGCCCCATTGATCGTCGCACATTTGCCGCCACTGCTGGCCTTGGCGCGAGCAGCATTGCCCTGCGTTCGCTGCTGGCCAACGAGCATCGGGATGCTGAATCTGCACCTCACCACACCCCCACGGCTCGCAGCGTGATTTTCCTGTTCATGTCAGGTGGACCAAGTCAGGTAGACACATTCGACCCAAAACCGGAACTGTCGAAACTGGCCGGTCAGGACGTGCCAGTCTCACTCGCGCAAAACGTACCACGTATCAAACGCGCTGGTTTGAAGAATCTACTTGGCTCTCCCTGGGAGTTCCGCAAACAGGGTCAATCGGGAATCGAGATTTCGAACCTGCTGCCGCAAATTGGCCAACAGGCAGATAACCTTTGCATTATCCGTTCCATGACTCACAGAAACCCGGTGCATGGTCCCGGCGAGTGCGTTGCGTTGACCGGCACCTCCGTCGGTGATCGGCCAAGCCTCGGGTCATGGTCACTCTATGGGCTGGGCAGCGAGACAGATCAACTGCCATCCTTCATCGCAATGAACCTTCATACCGATGGGATGCAATTCCCTCAAGCGGCCGGCTGGAGCCCCGGGTTTCTGCCCTCCCGATATCAGGGCACCCTGGTCGATGCCAACGAGGGAATTCTTGATGCGAGGATGCCTGCCAACGTCAGTTCCCAACAGCGTGCCAAAGAGTTGCAGGTGATTCAGGCGATGAACAACCGGATGTTCGCCAGTAGCCGATTGAGCGAACTGGAAGCTCGAATCCGCAACTACGAGACAGCATTCCGAATGCAAACATCGGCTCCGGAATTATTTCAACTCAACCGCGAAACAGCCAGAATCCACTCCCTGTACGGGATCGAAGAGGAAGCCACACGTGAAGTCGGGCGGGCGTGCCTGCTGGCCCGTCGCATGGTGCAACGAGGTGTTCGCTTCATTCAGATCCGCGTGGGTGGCTGGGATGCGCACGGAAACCTCAAGGGAAATCACGAAAAACTGGCTGCTCGAACCGACGCACCCATCGCCGCCCTGTTGACGGACCTGAAGCAAACCGGCCTGCTTGACGAAACGCTGGTGGTCTGGGGTGGCGAATTCGGGCGCACACCCACGATGGAGGGCAGGGCAGGAGGAAGAGATCACTCACCCTCGGCGTACACGGTTTGGCTGGCTGGCGGCGGAGTTCAGGGAGGCCAGACGATCGGAACGACGGATCCCATTGGCTATACCGTGGTTGAGCGTCCCGTGAAGCCCCTCGATTTGCATGCCACCATTTTGCATGCGATTGGAATCAACGCAGACAAACTCATTTTCGATCACCACGGACTGCAGGAGAACCCACTGGGTGTTACCGGTGGCAATCTTGTCCGCGAAGCCTTCCTGCCCGGCTGAGCCCGGCGAGATTGAAACCGTTTTCAACCCGATTCAGCAGTTTCGCAGGCATCGAATGCGCAATTTCCTTCGGTTCGCCGAAGACGATCCGGCGGCATGCTCCCGCTTCGTTCCATGGCTAGGGAGCCACCGCAGCAGGTTGGTCGACCATCGGCAACAGCGGACCAAGTCCGATATCCAGTGGTCTCGAGTCAGCAGCTTGGGAAACAACGTCACCGCCATCATCCACCAGGTTTTCTCCCACGCTGTACACAACCCATCCATCCTTGGTCTGCCTGGAATTCATGGGACTATCGTTGAAGGGATCCAATTGCACGTTAACCAGTGGCTCGGATACCGCACTGTGCAACGCTTCCTTGTTGTCACAGATCATCCGCAGGCACCGCAACTTGGCCTCAATGCGATCGATTGCATCGTAGGCTCCAGAGAGCGATGGCACGATCATCTTGGACAACACATAGCGGAACTTACTGGCCGTTAATTCCTTTTCAAGTTTCTGCAACACAACATCGCGTTTTGCCTTGGGTTCCCCGATCACCTCAATGTTCGCTGCCATCAGATCCAGATACATCTCCTCGTCATCATTCAGATAAGCGTCGCCAAACCAGTTTCCCAGCAAAAAATCGCCACCGGGCATAATCTCTCCTGCATCACCCTCCTGCTTTACTTTCGTTATCATCGACAAGCCAAAGGCGCGTTCACCCTTCATGGCTGCGGTCAAGGAGGCGATGTTATCGATCCCGGAAAGCGTCTGATTGAACTGTGCAATTGCCTCGGCGGAAGGCTGGGAAACCCGCAACACGTGATTGGCGGTATCCACAATAAGAGTCTGGGTGGCTGCCTCCACCAAGCAACTCACCAAAGTGGGTCTGACCCTGGCGACCTGCTGAAGTTTCAAGGCATTGTCACAGATCCTCAACGCTTCATCCCCGTTCCCGCGATAGGCAGCCACCAGTGCCTTGGCGGAGTAAGCCCTTACGGCAGTGCGCAATTGCTGAAGCACTTCATTAGACAACGCATCCATTGGATCGTTGCTCTTGGATGACGCACCGACAAATTGTGTGCATTGGGCAGCGCGATCCAACTGTTCAAACATGGCCGGGAAATCTGCAACGAGCTGTTCCATTGGGTCGATCAGCTCTGAATTCAACTTGGATTCGTAGAAAAACCCAGTCGGAAATGCCGTTATGTGATCTTTGTCGAACCGATCGAAATGCTCCGACGCGAGTTCGAATTGTGCCAGCCCATCCTGCTCGGCAGGAATCGGGTCCACCGCGTAATCTGACAGGTAAACTTTATCACCTGTATCCGCAATTGCCTGACGCTTCTGAGCAACACGGCTACCGGTTGATTTCGCCAAATACAGGCTGACCAATACCAGTGCGAACATCGCAAAAACCAACAATGCAAACCCAATCAACCAAATTTTTTTCATCTTACCTATCGATACCGGAAACAAATTGAGCGGAACAGACATTGCCCTAGGACCAACGATTCGCCAAAAGAGTTGAACTCTTGGCAATACTATAACAAAACA
>Ga0315334_10001925_pt1 | contig 12932 bp, 8 predicted proteins | sample M150034915metaG_FD_205555 | JGI IMG/M metagenome (GOLD analysis project Ga0315334, IMG submission 205555) | Ammonia-oxidizing marine archaeal communities from Monterey Bay, California, United States - M1 500m 34915 | ecosystem: Environmental > Aquatic > Marine > Intertidal zone | place: USA... | reverse complement strand
GCTGCTCCTGCTCCTGGGGTGTTTCCTCGGCCTGACCGTGGTGGCCTACAGCGACTACCCGCGAGAGGGAGTCCGTCCGATGGGGGCACAGGAGCGGCGTGGGCTTGAAGTATGGAGGAGTAACAATTGTCAGGTCTGCCATCAGATCCACGGTTTTGGAGGGTTCCACGGACCGGACCTGACAAATCGCCTGACGGATAGTGTTCTCGATGTCGAGTTGATTCAGGTGATCCTGTCAGGACGCGGTCGCATGCCGGCTTTTGATTTGCCGGACGAGGACCTGGATGCGTTGATGGCTTGGCTACGCGGGATCAACGGTTCGGGGAGGGCGCAGCCCGAGCCCCTGCAAGCAGGGAATAGTCCGATTGCGTCCATGCATTTCAACGAGCTCATCTTTCTGGCCGGTGAACGCGATCTCGTGACGATCACGGGCTCTGCCCAGGCGGGGTTGGACCTTTGGACGACGATGCAGTGCGGCACCTGTCACCGCGCCTTTCAGGCAGGCTTGTTGCGCGAGCCGGACCTGACTGCGGCAGCCACCGACCGTTCGTTTGGAAGCCTGCGTCAGATTCTCGCGGAGGGGAGCGGGCGAATGCCGGCAACCCCGCTCGACGACGATCAGGTGCGTACGCTCGGGGCATTCTTGCAATGGGTGGCGGACCACCGTTCGATCCTGTCCGAACTCAACTTAGAGTTCACCCAGTACGACTCCTTCCGCTGGTCAGATCTCCCCTGGTTTGAGTACCGATGAGTAGCCCTAATTCCCTACCTGCAGATACCTGGAGAGCTGGCTCTCCCCTGGCCGGCTTCCGCTCCCTCGGGGGCCTTGCGCTCCTTGCCCTTGGGGCTTGCAGCCTGACCTTCCTCATCGGCCTTCCAGTTGCGCTGACCTACACCGATCAGTTCACGCTCTTGCGCGAGTGGGGGATCACTCTGCAGCACCTGCGCCCGATTCACGAATCCTGTGCGTTCGCGTGGGTGTTCATCGGCGGCGTGGCAACCGTGCACCTGTGGCTGGTACATGCGCACGGTCCACCGGACGCGGCCATGCGCAAGCGAACGCTAGCCATGGTCACTCTTTGGGCAGTGGCGGGTGTGGGCATCGTGATCAGCCTGCTAGGCGGACACTTCACGGGGCGTGAGTACCTTGGCTATTCACCAGTGTTCTCCGTCTTGATTGCCTTGGGTTGGCTGCTCTTCGCCTGGAATTTCTACTCACGGGTTGGCTGGTCTCTGAAAGGGCGGCCTGTCTACGTGATCATGTGGTGGGTGGCCATTCCCCTGTTCCTTTTTACCTACGCCGAGGCCCACGCCTACCTGCTTGAGTACGTGTCCCTTCGACCGCTACGTGATCTGGCGATTCAGTGGAAGTCTGCGGGCGCCCACGTCGGGTCTTTCAACCTCTTGGCCTACGGGTCCTTGATGTTTGTGGCGTGTGCTCTTCAGGGGAGCGAAACCTACGCCCACTCTCGAACCGCTTTCGCGTTCTTCACCGTGGGGCTCTTGAACACCTTCTGCAACTACGGCCACCACACCTATCACTTGCCCCAGTCGGCTTGGATTCACTGGGTTAGTTTCATCGTGAGCATGCTGGAGTTACTGATTTTGGCCAAGGTCTTCTTGGACCTGGGCAAATTGCTCAAAGGCCGTTCGGGCTCCTCTTCCCATCCGGTCATCGAGGGATTCATGCGGTCGGCCACCTTGTGGACATTCTTGATGCTGGCCCTCTCCATCGTCATTGCCGTGCCCCCCCTGAACGCCATGTTGCACGGTACACACGCCATTTCGGCCCACGTCATGGGCGCTATGGTGGGCATCGATTCCATGATCCTTTGGGCTGCCATGGCCTATCTGGTCAGCCGCGCGGTGGGCTCAGACCACCCCAGTCTGCAGAAGCCCTCGATCTGCTGGGCCGTCCGCCTGGCCAACGTTTTCTTGTTTGGCTTCATCCTCGTTTATCTTCTACGAGGGGCAAGTGCGGGTTGGTCGCGCCACGCAGGCGCCGCTGCCGCAGATCACTCCGAATTCGTGGCCATGTTCCCAACGCTCATGATGATCTTCGGAACGGGCTTGATGGTGTCGGTGCTGTGGGTGCTCACCCACTGGATCTGTGCCTTGCTGCGCGCCAAGGAGCCAGCCTGAGGGCAGGCCTGGTCGGCTCAGGGCTGATACTGATCCAAAATGGCCAGCAGGTGGGGAAGAGCACGGTCACGGGTAGCCTTGTTGGCGAACCCCGCGAAGCTCAGTGGAGTCTCCACGTCCCAGGGAAAGTCCAACTCGGTTCCCGCGAGGTTAGTGATGGGTGCTCCCGCTTCTTCGGCGCACAGGATGGCTCCCGCCACGTCATAGGGCTTGGTTGCCTGAGCGGACAGCCCCCGACGTTTAGAGATGAACTCGCGGGGGTCCACAACCATGCGGTACGTGCCCAGGATGGTTAGCGCCATCTGTCCAGCATTACAGATGTACTGGTCGTCGTAGCAGTGAGACAGTTCTGCGCCCTCTTCCTTCTCGATGCGCGCAAAGAAATCAAAGGCCAGACGCGCCACGTCCTCGCGCAGTTCGGGGTGGAATGCGAAGAAGGGCAGATAGCCATGGTCCAGCCGGTCGTCCTCATCTGCTCGTAGGGGCTGAGAGCATAGGATTTCACCGCTCAACACGTCCCTCTCCGCCAACTCCACTCCCGCCCCGCGCCGAGCACTGAGCCTGCGTGCTACCCGGGATCGCGAGTCCGGAAGCTCCTGCATGCAGGCCGCTAGGGCGTCCCGTTGGTGAGGCATCCCCTCCCCAGGGCCGGCCAAGGCGATCACTGCCCATGCGGAACGGTGATCCAACATGAGGTGTCTGGTGCCATCCACGGGGTCCACGCAAATTCGCGGGCCACCGTGATCAAACCCTGGTAGGTCGCGCGAGCCCTGCGCTCCGTCCGGCCCCTGATGCCGCCAACCCATATCCTCTGTCAGCACAGAGAGGGGGGCGAGCCGCGCGTGCTCTTCGAACCACTCACTGAGTTCAGCCTCAGCTGCGGCATCGATTCCGAAGGTGGCATCACCGGCGCCCATAGACACGGGGCGGCTCACGGAGCCCAGATCGGAGCTCTCGATGGCGTCGGACATGGTACGGCGTGCACAGCGGCGCAGGCGCTCGGCCAAATCCTCCAGGTGTGGGAGCCAGCTGGTGGCCCACTCGGCGTCGCATGTGGGCTTTGATCCAGCGGTGGGTTCGGAGGAGGGATTCATGGTTCCAAGAGCATACAAAGCACTAGATCTGGGCACCTCTATGCTTGTGACTTACGGGTAGGGTCCTACACTTGCCCGGCCTATCGACGCCTACCCCCTGTCTACTCCCATGAGCGATTCAGTCCACGAAGTCATCATTATCGGCTCCGGTCCCGCCGGCTATACCGCCGCCATCTACACGGCCCGCGCCAACCTCAAGCCGACGCTATTTCAGGGCATGCAGCCTGGTGGCCAGCTGACTATCACGACGGACGTGGAGAATTTCCCCGGTTATCCCGACGGTGTGATGGGGCCGACCATGATGGAGGACCTGCAAAAGCAGGCTGAGCGTTTTGGCACAGATCTGCAATTCGAGCACATCACGGAGGTGGACTTCAGCACGCAGCCCTTCCGCATGAAATCCGAATTCAATGAGTACCAGGCCAAGAGCGTGATCATCGCCACAGGGGCCTCAGCCCGATTGCTTGGCTTGGAGAGTGAAACAACACTGATGGGCAATGGGGTGTCTGCTTGCGCCACTTGCGACGGAGCTTTCTTTCCCGGCAAGCACGTGTTGATCGTGGGTGGCGGAGACTCGGCTATGGAAGAGGCCATTTACCTGACGCGATTCGCAAGCAAGGTGACCGTCGTTCACCGCCGCGAGGGATTCAGCGCATCGCGGATCATGCTTGAGCGCGCGCAACGCAATGAGAAGATCGAGTGGCTGCTCTACAGGACGGTCAAGGACATCCTGGCCGGGGATGATGGCAAGGTCGATCGCGTGATATTGATAGACCCTCGGGATGGCTCAGAATCGGAGATGGCCTGCGATGGAATATTCATCGCCATCGGTCACGACCCCAACACCGACCTCTTCAAAGGCAAGATCGACATGGATGACTCGGGCTACATCATTGTGCACGAGGGCAGTCGTACCTCGGTCGATGGTGTGTTTGCCTGTGGGGATGCGATGGACAAGCGCTACCGTCAGGCCATCACTGCGGCGGGTACAGGGTGCATGGCGGCCATCGATGCTGAGCGCTGGCTTGAAGAACAAGAGGATTAGGGGCTAATCCTCCACCCTTGATGGAGGGGGGTCCGAGGATAGACTGGCTTTGCCATGCGTGTCGCCCTCGTTGCCAACGGACTACCTCCTCACGCGCGGACAGGAGTAGAGACTCACGCAGGGAACCTGGCTGGTGCCTTGGTCCGGATGGGCGTCGAGGTTGAGCTGTTCGCACCGTGTCATCTTGACGGACTCGCGCCCTATGCCCAAAGGCGAGAAGGCTGCGGGAGCGCAGATGAACCCTGGTCGGTGACCTGGATACACCTCCCGTCCCCGAGCGGATCCAACCAGGCGCACGAGGATGCCGTGCGCCGTGCCTTTGGCGCGTTCCTCGATGCGGAGCGCCCCGACGTTGTGCACTTTGAACATCTCTTGGGCTTGGGCCTGGGAGCCCTTCGGGCTGCGAATGAACGCAATCTGCCAAGCCTGTATCAGGCCCATGACTTTCACCTGATCAGCGATTGTCCCACCCTCTGTGCGCCGGACCTCACCGCTCTGGAGCCCCATGACGTTGACGGGTTGGCTCGGGCCCGAGTGGGCCGTGAATTCCTGGATGGCTTCTCAGATCTGGGGGACCATCACGGCTGGGTTCTAGAGGGCGACCTCGACCCCGAAGCGGCATCGCATCTGGATGCGATTTTGCATGGCCCCAGCACGGATATCGAAGGCCTTGAAGCGGCGCGCGCGGTCATCATGGACTGGCAGGCGATGGGTCGCATGATCGCTGCGGGAGTGGACCGGTGTTACGCCAGCTCGCCGCGCTTGCTGACACAGCTCCAGGGGGGACTGGGCCGTGCTCTGGAGTGCCGACCGGCAGGCATCGACGTCGAGCCCTTGGCCGCAGGCGGATCGCGCTCATCCGAGGATGCGCTGCGGCTCGGATTCCTAGGTGGGATAGGCAAACACAAAGGGCTGCACCTTCTGCTCGATGCATTTGAATCGCTGCCTAAGGGCCAGGTGACCCTGCAGGTTCACGGCGGGGGCACGGATCGCGTCTACCTGGACCAGATGCGCGCGCGTGCGCGGGATGTGGGAGCAGACTGGCGCGGAGCCTACAGCGCTGAGGAGCTCGGGGGGATTCTAGGAGAGATCGATGTCCTCGTCGTTCCTTCCCTGTGGGTTGAGAATGCGCCCTTCGTGATCATGGAAGCGCAAGCGGCGGGATGTCCCGTGGTCGTGTCGCGTAGTGAATTCACTATGGAGCGTGTCCGTGAGGGCGTGGATGCGCTGCTGTTCGACCGTGGGAATAAGGATTCCCTCCTGGAGACTCTCCAGCGACTGGTCGTCGAGCCCAAGCTCATGGCGTCCTTGCGGGCGGGGGTCGTGCCTCCGCTGGATTTGAACAGCGAGGCGCAGGGGTGGATTGAGATCTACGCCGAGTTGCAGGCCGAGCGCCTTGCGAGAACCCCAGAGGCCATCCTGCCAGAGCATCTCGTGGAATTTTCCGGGCGCTATCAGGAGCTCGGGCGCCTCACCACCCGCGACCTCTTCGACCAGGTCTCGCGCGGGTTGGAGTCCTTGGCCGAGAGTATGGGCTTGGACGAGACGCCCATGGAGTTCATGGCCCGAGCCGTAGGCCGCGGCGGCCGGCTGCGGGATGAGACGAGCGAGGGGCGCCGGGCATTGGAGTGGGTTGAGGGCGAAAATCGTGCCCACTCCATCGCTCTTTCAGCAACTCGCGAGTGGGCGACCTGGCGCGAAGAGCAGTTCAATGACCTGGAGAAAAAATTGGAGTGGTACGCCCAGCGGATCGAACAGGGTAAGCAGGAACTGCAGGGGTTGCGGGACGAGTATCAGGTCCTGTCGAAGGCCAAGGAAGATGCCGATGGCGCCCTTGGGGACGTGGAGAGGGAGAAGGGCTGGCTCGAGGATCAGCTCGCCACTCGAGATGCGATCCAGGCGGAACTTGAAGGCGGTCTTAGCGATGCGCGTGCGGCATTGGAGAACTTCGCGGGAGAGCGCGATTGGCTGCGCAAGACCCTGACAGCAGGGCGTCAGGAACTGGAGTGGCTGAGCTCGTCACTATCTGAGGCCAGCGATCGATTGGCGGCTCTGGAAGCACAAGAGCTCGAGTGGCAAGGCAAGGACGCCGAGTTGCGCGCCGCTGAGGAAGAGCGCGCGCAAGTGGGACAGCACGTTCAGAGTTTAGAAGAGGATCTGGCTGCCTTGCGCGAACATGAACACTGGCTGCGTGGGGAGGTCGGTGGGCTGCTCACGAATATTCTCCCGCAAGATGAGAGTGCTTCCGCCCAGCAGCCTGGCCCCGATGAAGTTGCACGTGGACTCACAGCCGGGACAAGAGAGCTGAGACGCATACAGGCAGAGCTGAATTGGAGGCGCGAGGAGATGGCTGCCGCAGGTGGCAGCGCTCAATCTTTGCGTGCGAGGATCGTGGGTGGGGACCTTGCCCAGCGTGCACGGCAGTGGCGCAGCTCTCGAGCGGATGATGGGCCTGAGGAGCAAGCATGAGTCTGCCCATCAGCGCTGTGGTTCCCGCTCTAGCCGACCTGGCCCTCCTGGAAGCCAACTTGCCGCCCCTGTTGCGGGAGCTTGATGGTGTGGGGGGCGAGCTCGTGCTTGTGGATGACACCGGAAATGGAATTCTTGCGGGTTGGGCGAGTGAGACCTTTACAGGTCTCTCTGCCGATCGCTTGCGGGTGGTCTCACGCTCCGATAACGGCGGATTCGGTCCGGCTATGCTGGACGGCGCGCGTATTGCCCGGGGGAAATTGCTGCTGGCCATGAACCCCGATGTGCGCGTACGACCTGGCTTCCTGGAACCTCTAATCCAGGCCATCGAAAACCCTGAGATCTTTGCCGTCTCCCCGCGGGTACTCCTGAACGGAGATGAGGCCCAGCCGGAATCTCACAATGCCCTGCGTCTGGAGGACGGCCGTCTGCGGGTTGTGCCCCGCAAGCATGCTCCCTCCTCGGGACCCGAGCCGATTCCCTTCGCCATCGGAGGCGCCTTCTTGATGCGGCGTGCGGAGTTCCTCGCTGAGGGTGGGTTTGATCCTCTCTTCGCCCCTTTCTACTGGGAAGACGTCGATCTGTGCTTGTGCGCATGGCGCAAGGGTCGGCGTGTTGAGGAGGTTCCGAGCTCTGTCGTGGAGCATCACCATCGTGGGACAATCGGAAACGCGGTCCCAGAGGATCTGGTGTTGGCTGCGATTGAGAAGAACCGGCACCTTCTGCTCTGGAAGCATCTCGATGACGGCGAGATGGCGCGCGACCACCTGACTTCTCTTTGGCGTGATGCTCTCGACGCCTCTATGGCTGGGCGCCGGGAGGACCTGGTATGGCTGGCTCTGGCGCTTCAGGAACTGCCTCGCGTGGCAGGCAGCCGTGTCGCACTGGGTGCTCAACCCATCAGCTTTCAGGCAGCCCTGCGGATAAGCGACCCGAACTAGCTGGAGATCAGTGCTCCGCCTGGCAGAGGCTGTGTATTTCGAGCTAGCCCCCCGCGGCCTGCCCCGAGTACCCTCTCCCTCATGGCTTGCCGCATGCTGAGTGCTTCGGTGCGTGTGGTGAACGCGCGGACGCGTCTGCCCTTCCGGTTCGGAATGGGAACTCTGACGGCTCTGCCCCACCTGTTGATCGAAGTTCAGACGGAGTTCGGTGGAGAACGTGTGCGGGCCGTGGCCGCCGAGGGGCTCGTGCCCAAGTGGTTTACAAAATACGCAGAGACTACCTACACCGACGATCTTGCCGCGCTGCTGGAAGTGATCCAAAAAGCACTGGAGTTGGGCGTGGAGTTGGGAGAACAGGAGAGTCCATTCGATTTTTGGCAGGCGCTCTACGCCCAACAGGAGGAGTGGGCGCAGGGCACCGAACACCCGTCTCTTTTGTGGAACTTCGGAGTCACGCTCGTGGAGCGCGCCATGATCGACGGCGCTTGTCGGGCGGCGGGTGTGCCTTTTGGATGGGCCCTGCGCAGCGGAATGCTCGGCGTACGGCCCGCTGCCTTGCATTCGGAGTTGGACGGTGTGGCCTGGGAAGCGCTTTTGCCCGAGGCGCCCCTGAGGGAAGTGACTCTGCGGCACACGGTTGGCCTGGCGGATCCCCTGACCGAAGCGGACGTGCCCCCTGGTGAGAGGGTGCTCGATGGGCTACCCCAGACTTTGGAAGAGTGCATCGAGGCTCACGGGTTGACTCACTTCAAGCTAAAGCTCTGCGGGAATGGCCAGGCGGATCTCGAACGTCTGAGGAAAATCAACCGCATTCTCGAAGGGCAGGCGACGGCGGCTGTCATCACGCTGGATGGCAACGAGCAGTATCCGGATTTGGCCTCCTTCGTTAGCGCTTGGGAGGAGGTTCACGGGGACCCGGACCTGAATTTTCTGCGAGCGCAGACCCTCTTCGTGGAACAGCCTCTCCCACGGGGCGTAGCCCTAAGTGATTCCACGGCTCGTGATCTACTCGCCTGGGCTGATCGGCCACCCATGATCATCGACGAGTCCGATGGAGAGATTCACTCTGCACGCTTGGCCTTGGAAGCGGGCTACGTGGGTACGAGTCACAAGAATTGCAAAGGTGTCTTCAAGAGCGTGGCGAATGCCTGCCTACTCGCGCAACGCCGACTCAACGCTCCGGAGACCACTACCATTCTGAGCAGTGAAGACCTCACCACACTTGGCCCCGTGGCACTTCTTCAAGATCTTGCGGTGGTGGCCAACTTGGGCATCACCCACAGCGAGCGCAACGGTCACCACTACTTCAAAGGCCTGTCCATGTTCCCTACGGAGTTGCAGGAGGCCACAGTGCGGGCGCATCCCGATCTCTACCGGATGCACTCGGGGGGTTTTGCGACCATGCGTGTCGAAGGAGGGCGATTGCAGATAGGGAGCGTCGTGGACGCCTGTTTTGGTTCGGCTGTGGCGTTCGATACCGAATTTGCCGTCCCCCTGGATGAATGGACTCCTGATAGCCTGACTCTCCCCGACACCGGAACTGCCCCATGACCCTCATTCAACGTTTCCGCCTCTCTACGGCTCTCCAGGCCTCACTCTTCGTCCTCCTGGGACTTGGAGGACGAACAGCATGGTCGGCTCCCGCGGCCCAGGAGGCCTATGCCCTCCACAGTTTCACACGCCATCACCTGTCGGACGTGTACTTCGCCGAAGGTGTGGCGGTGGGGGATATCGATGGAGACGGTGTGTCGGACGTGACCTCGGGCCCGCTCTGGTTTAGAGGCCCCGACTTCGGGATCGGAGGTGAGATTCGGCCTGCGGTTCCTCAAGACCGTGCGGGATACACCGACCATTTCTTCTCTTGGGTACATGACATCAACGCGGATGGGCACGCCGACGTGCTGGCCGTCGGCTTCCCGGGCACACCCGGTCACGTCTACGTGAACCCCGGGCCCGAGCATCTGGACCAACACTGGGAGAAGCATGCGATCCTGAACAGCGTCGCCAACGAATCCCCTCAGTTCATTCAACTGGTAGGCGATGGGACGCCCGAGTTGGTTTGCACCAACGGCGGAGCCTTTGGCTACGCCACGATCGACCCCCAGGATCCCCTTGGGCCTTGGAACTTCCATCGCGTCTCGGACGTTGTGGCACCCAAGCAGTTTGGTCATGGCCTCGGTGTTGGGGACGTCGATGGTGACGGACGGCAGGACCTTCTCAGCAAGAATGGCTGGTATGCGCAGCCTGCGGACCTGAAGGGTGACCCCAAGTGGACCTTCCACCCGGTGAACTTCGCACAGCCCGGAGGGGCCGAGATCTATGCCTACGACGTAGACGGCGATGGAGACAGCGATGTCATCACAAGCCTCTCGGCCCATGATTTTGGGCTGGCCTGGCACGAGCAGATTCAGGTGGAGGGTGAGATTGGCTTCCGGCAGCACCTCATTATGGGTTCGAAGCCGGGGCAGAATCCCTACGGTCTACACTTTAGCGAGTTGCACTCTGTTGCCTTGGCGGACATGGACGGCGATGGGCTCAAGGACATCGTGACCGGCAAGACCTACTACTCACACCACAAGCAGAGTACGGACTGGGATGCAGGGGCGGTGGTCTACTGGTTTGGCTTGCAGCGCACTGCCGCGGGAGGTGTGAACTGGGTGCCTCACTTGGCGGCTGCCGACGCGGGCGTTGGGCGCCAGCTCGTGGTGAGCGACGTCAACGCCGATGGCAAGGCAGACATCGTGGTAGGGGGCATGAAAGGATGCAGTGTTCTGCTGCACGAAACCGTCGCCACGGACGCGGCGGGTTGGAAGGCCGCTCAGCCCAGGAGACGCAAGGCGGACTGACGGTTTCCGGAGGGACAACTGGCCGCCCTGGGGGGATTTCGCCACCCGCTGGGACGCGGATCGGGCAAGCTGTGGGCACCATGCGACAACTCATATTTGCCACCCTGGCCTGCCTCCTTTTGGGTCCCCCATGCCTGGGGCAGGATCCACCTCTCCGTAGGTTGGAGGCCTGTCTCGTTCTCGCCGGCGAGAATCGCGCCGAATTGGAAGCGGCTCTGGCTCAGGCACCGAAGGAGCAGCGCGCCGATCTGGAATTCCTGTTCCAGCACATGCCGCCCTCGGATCTGTCATCCCTCTCCGCTGAGTTTCTGCTGGAGCACCTGACTTACGCCCACCGTGCCTGGGCGTCCAGTCCCTGGAAGGGGCGCATCTCCCGAGACCTCTTCCGCAATGAGATCTTGCCCTACGCCTCGATCAATGAGAGGCGTGACGCGTGGCGCCGGGATTTTCACGAGCGCTTCTCGCCTCTGATCGCCGAGGCCAAGAGCCCCGCTGAGGCGGCGGCCATTCTCAACCAGAAGGTCTTTCCCCTGCTCGGCGTGAGCTACTCCACAAAGCGCCGCAAGGCGGATCAGAGTCCCTATGAGTCCATGGAGACAGGCCTGGCTTCCTGTACGGGATTGTCGGTCCTGCTGATTGACGCCTGCCGCTCGGTGGGTGTGCCTGCCCGTTTTGTGGGTACGCCCCTGTGGGCGGACGGCAGCGGCAACCACTCTTGGGTTGAGATCTGGGATGATGGCTGGCACTTCACCGGAGCCGCAGAGCCCACTGGCGATGAATTGGATCGCGCCTGGTTCACGGGGCGAGCCTCCAAGGCTATTCCCGCCGACGAGCGGCACGGAATTTTTGCCGTGAGTTTCAAGAACACAACCCAGCGCTTTCCCCTCGTCTGGCGCCCCGATGCGGACTTTGTCCATGCCGTGGACGTGACTGGGCGTTACGTGGCCGACGACATGGATTGGCCGGAGGGGACCGTCCGCGTGCGTTTTTGTGCGACCGATTCCGATGCACGACTGGCGGGCCAACTCACCGTTCTTGATGCAAAGGGGGAGCGTGTTTTTGAGGGACAGACCCGTGGCGATAACTTCGACGCCAACGACCACCTCACGGGTTTCTTGATTCCCGGGTGCCGCTATGAGGCTCAGTGGAGTTATGCGGGAGACAGCCGCAAGGTTCGCTTTCAGGTCGAACGAGATGAGCAGTTGGTGAACCTGGAAGCTGCAGTGATCGGCGGTCAAGCACCAGGTCTGACGCGCAAGGAAGCAGAGGCGGTCACGGCTGAATTGTGGCAGGCCCACGTTGAGCGCATCCGCAGCGAGCGCTCCGCCGAGCTCGAAGCGCGCGTTCTTGAAGTCGACGGCCAGCGCATGCCCTTTTGGTACAAGGCCTTTGGAAAGGCCCCTTCAGGTGGTCACAGCCTCTGGATTTCTATGCATGGCGGGGGCGGCGCGCCGGCCGCGGTGAACGACCAGCAGTGGGAGAACCAAAAGGGTTTGTACAAGCTGGAGGAGGGGATCTACCTCGCTCCACGGGCTCCCACCAACACTTGGAACCTGTGGCACCAGGGCCACATTGACTCCCTCTTCGACCGCCTGATCGAGGACCTGATCGTGCTCGAGAACATCAATCCTGACCGGGTGTACCTGATGGGCTATTCCGCTGGCGGCGATGGCGTCTACCAACTCGCACCGCGCATGGCGGACCGCTGGGGGGCTGCGGCCATGATGGCCGGTCATCCCAACGAGACCGTTCCCCACGGCCTGCGCAATCTGGCCTTCACCCTGCACATGGGGGGCAATGACGCATCCTACGACCGTAACAAGGTGGCCGGTCGCTGGCGTGACCTTCTGGCGGACTTGCACGAAGCGGATCCCGGCGGCTACGAGCACTGGGTGGAGATTCATGAGGGCAAGGGGCATTGGATGGACCGCGAAGACGCTGCGGCTCTGCCCTGGATGGCGGCTCGCTCGCGAAACCTGCGGCCCGAGAAGGTCATTTGGGTACAGGACGACGTGACCCACCAGCGTTTTTATTGGCTGGCCGTGGATGAACCTGTCGCGCGTTCGGTCGTCGTGGTGAGCCGCAAAGGTCAGGAGATCGAGATCCTGGTGGCGTCCGGGGTCCAGACCCTTGTCTTGCGCCTAGACGATTCCATGCTGGATTTAGATGAGACCGTGCGGGTCTCCCAGGGAGGTGAGGTGTTATACGAGGGTCAACCCCAGCGCCTCCGAAAGGTGTTGGCCAAGACTCTGGCGGAGCGCGGCGACCCCAAGGGCATGTTCTGCTCGGAGTTGCGCGTTCAACTGCCCGATCCTGAGGAAGCCGGGGACTAACTCTGAGGGGATTCCCGACTACAATCCCGGCGGCCGGTTCCACCCGCCCCACCTTGCCCATG
>Ga0315334_10001924_pt1 | contig 12934 bp, 11 predicted proteins | sample M150034915metaG_FD_205555 | JGI IMG/M metagenome (GOLD analysis project Ga0315334, IMG submission 205555) | Ammonia-oxidizing marine archaeal communities from Monterey Bay, California, United States - M1 500m 34915 | ecosystem: Environmental > Aquatic > Marine > Intertidal zone | place: USA... | reverse complement strand
CACTAAATTTCAAATCATATAGTGCCTGTTCTGGTGTATGAACTATTGCTTGACCACTTCTGTTAAATGATGTATTAAGTAAAACTGGCGTTCCACTAACATCTCCAAAATTAGATATTACAGAATGAAATTCAGAATTAATTTCCTTTTTTACATCCTGAACTCTAATGCTTTTATCAATAAATGTAGTAGCTGGAGCTTCATTTACCATCTTCTCAGTCCCAGTTAAAGCTAATATCATAAATGGGACTTCAACATTTTTGTTATTTATTACATAATTTTTCATTGATTCATGTGTAATACTAGGGCAAAATGGTTGAAATTCAGGTCGTTTTTTTATAGTTGAAAGGATTTTTTTCTTATTTTCTAACACCTTTGGAGAAATTAGTACACTTCTTGCTCCTAGTGCTCTAGGTCCGAATTCCATTCTACCTCTAAACCATCCTACCATGGAATTTTTTGGAATAATCTCTGAACCCACATACGATCCAATATCTTCAATATATTCATAATCTAAGTCTGTTTTATCTAAAACTGATTTGATATAATCATTTGAGTATGATGAGCCATAGTATACATCTTCAGTTCTCTTATTTTTTACACCTTCATGAAAATGGGAGTCAAGTAATCCAGCACCAATACTAACTCCTGAATCTCCCGATCCTGGGTAAACATACATGTCTGCTAATTCTGAAATATGATAAATTTGCTGGTTCGTTTTTACATTATAAAAAATTCCCCCTGCAAATACAACTTTATTAATTCCAGTAATTCTTATCGCATTTTTTACAAGTTCTGTTACAGTTTCATTTAGTACTCGTTGTGCCGCATAAGCTATATCCTCTTTTTTAAAATCTTTTAAAAGATCAAGAAATTTTAAACTTATATTTCTATAATATGGATATAGTTTACCTTTAATCTCTAATTCTTCTACATGAAAATATCTTTTTAGAATGTTGTATGCTTTAGTTTCTTTTCCAAAAGCAGATAATGCCTCAGTTTTCCCCTCACCATCTCCATACTTAAAACCAATTGCTTCTGTTACAGCACCGAAAAAATTTCCCAGTGATGATTCAACAGTTGAATGTGATAACTGTTTTAATTCATTGTTTTCAAAAATACTTACTGTTGATGTAATTCCATCACCTCTTCCATCAGCAGTTATAACAAGACACTTATTCCATCCACTAGTTAATGCAGCTGTTGCTGCATGACATGTATGATGATCATATCTTGTAATTGGTGCGTTTATATTCAATTTAGATAATGCAGAACGAATCATACTTTGTGTTGTTGAATAATTTATCCATTTAAGAAATTTTGATTTATGAGAATAGGCATAATATTTTTCAAATAGACCTATTCCTTGTCTATCTTTCCAGCTTTTAATTGGATTTACAGTTATATTTCGTTGATTTAGTGTTGTCTGTTTGATATAAAGTGGTAGCAAAATTTCTTTGTAGCCTATTGCAACATGTTCAATATCTGAAGGGTTAATTTTGGCAATACGAATAACTTCCTTAATTGCTAATTCTGGGAAGCCACCACAATGTTTACGTCTTCTTATTCGTTCCTCGTCAATTGCAGCAAGCACAACACCATCCTTAATTATACAGGCACTACTATCTGACGATGCTTCGGAAAAACCAAGAATTGTTACCATTTTACTTCATTTCATATAGTTGGTTATGAATTAAATGATGGATTTTTTTCAATTTTTAAAATCAAAAAAATCTCGAACTGATGTGAATTTAAAGTCTTTTAGTAATTTTTCAAATTTTGCAACAATATTTCTTTTGCCGTAGTAATAATGCCAGGTATATTGTTTTATTTTGGGCATGTTCTTATCCAAATCTTTTGGGTGAAAATAAAGCATTGCTGGCATATCATTATCATTGAACTTTCTAATTCCTTGTGAGATAAGAAAATAGGGAAGAGCCCGAAAATAAAATCCTCCCGCCACTGGCAGGTTATACAATGAAAATATTCTGTTTGTAAGTGGTGGTATTTCAATTAGTTCTTCATTTTCATCATTTTTAAGAAAGTTTTCTTTTGATGGATGGTACATTACTCTAGGTGCATTTGGCACACCGTACAATGGTGATTTTACTGGAAATATACTAGAGTCATATTTGATATGTTTTCGTAGAAAATTTAGTATCCATGAATTGCTATTATCTATTGAAAAAAATGGTGCACGAAATCCCAGAACTTTTTCACCAGTTACACTTTCTATAACATTAAATGATTTGACAAGATCTTTTTCAATTTCATCCTTTGATACTTTTCTTAGATCAATGTGTGAAAAACTATGGCTAGCAATTTCATGACCGCCATCTTGAATCTCATTAATTAATTTTGGAAATTTTTCAGCAAAATATCCTACTACAAAAAATGTTGCTTTTACGCTATATTTTGAAAATAATTCTAATAAAATTGGTGTTGTCTCAACAACTCTATTTTCATATTCATTCCATTTTGAAAATGGTAAATCACAGAAGTAATCTTCAAAATCTACTGAAAGAATATTTTTTGTTTTGGGCATAATTTTTCTTATTAGTTTTTCTTGTTTTGAAAGGTTTTTAATATATCTCCACAATCTTGCGTTTAATGATGAAATTAATGTCTATATTTGGAACTAGACCTGAAATCATTAGACTCGCTAAAATTTTTCCATTACTTGATTCTAATTTTAATCATGTAATGGTTAATACACACCAAAACTATACTACTGAACTAAACAAAATATTTTTTAAGGAATTAAAACTGCGTTCACCTGATTATAATCTTGGAGTATCAACTAAGAATTATGGTGAAGAAATTTCTGATATAATAAAAAAATCTGAAAAAATAATACTAAAAGAAAAACCTGACATGATTCTCATATTAGGTGATACAAATAGTGGGCTTGCAGCAATACCTGCTTCACATCATGGAATAAAAATTGCTCATCTTGAAGCTGGTATGCGTTCATATGATTATAGAATGCCAGAAGAAAAAAATAGAATAATTATAGATCATTTATCATCAATATTATTACCGTATACACAGTATTCTAGAGAAAATTTAATACGCGAAAATATTCATCCAAGCAAAATTTTTGTTGTTGGTAATCCTATTATTGAAGTAATCAATTCGAATATTAAAAAAATAGATAATAGTAAAATTCTTGATAAATTAAAGATTAAACCAAATGAATATTTTCTTGTTACTGCTCATCGTAGTGAGAATGTAGATGATCCTACTAATTTATCAGATATTCTTGATGGTTTAAAAAAAATTCATACTAAGTTCAAAAAAAATATAATTTATCCTATTCATCCAAGAACATTAAGTAAATTAAATGGAAAGAAAATTCCTAAAGGTATCATTACAACAAAACCATTAGGTTTTATTGATTTTTGCAAACTTGAAAAGAATGCATTGTGCATGATTACAGATTCAGGCACAATTCCAGAAGAGAGTCTTTATTTCAAAAAACCATGTGTAACAATCAGAGAAAGTACTGAAAGACCAGAGTATATCGAAGCTGGTGCTTCAATTTTATCAGGTTTAAACCCAAAAAGCATTTTGGAATCTACTAATCTAATTTTGTCACACAATTCTGATTGGGATTGGAATACATCTTTAGGAGATGGAAAAACCGCCTCTAAAGTAGTCAATATCTTAAAAGGAAAAAGTAGGAAAATATTAGAATCGTGATTTTCCCAAAATTGTAATGAAACCTCTAATAACTGGTGGTAGTGGAATTCTTGGAAAGGAATTAAGGAAATATTTCCCAGAATCATTATGTCCCTCTCGTAATGACCTAGATATTACCAATTCTACTTTAGTGTCTGACTATTTTTCAAAAAATGATTTTGATATGATTATTCATACTGCTGCTATGACAAGTATTAGGCAATGTGAGTCTGAAAAAAACTTAGCATGGAAAACTAACGTTGGTGGGACAAAAAATCTGATTAAAGCAACAAGTGAGTTTAAGCCTAATTGCAAATTTATCTATATTAGTACAGCATGTGTTTTTGATGGTCATCAGGGAATGTATAAAGAAAGCTCAATTCCATATCCTGAAAATTTTTATGCCTTAACAAAATTAATTGGGGAACAACAAATAAAGAATTTAAAAAATTATTTAATAATACGAACTAACTTTGTTGCAAGAGAACGATGGCCATATCCTAAAGCATTTGTTGATAGATTTGGAACATATCTCTTTGCTGATCAAGTTGCATATGGTATTAATGACATATTTAAAGAAAACATGGAAGGAATTTTACATATAACAGGAGATAGGAAATTATCAATGTTTGAATTAGCAAAATTAACAACACCCGATATTAGACCAATGACACTAGAAGATTATTCTGGACCTAAGTTAACAATTGATATGACGCTTGATTCAGAAATTTGGAAGAAATATGATATTGAAAAAAATGATTTATAGTAAAAATATATTAAATAATTTTCTCTCTTTAGTATATTATTTGGATTAACATTATGAAAGCAATAATAGTTTTACCTTACCTGAAATCTAGAGGTGGTGCTAGTAGATATGGATGGGAGTTAGCAGAATTTATGGCTTCGCAAGGTGATAATATTACAATTACATCAATAACTGCAGATCGTAGTTTGTACAAGTCACATGAATCTATATCTCTGGTTGATTTAGCTGATGATTCATTTTTACCCCAAACGATAAAGTATTGGTTTAATTTTTCAAAGATTAGAAAAAACCTAAAATCATTAATTTTAAAAACTAATCCTGATGTTATCATTTTTATTAATTGGCCAACATCTATGTGGGTAGATAATTATAATGATATACCAGTTGTTTTTTCTCCGTTAGATATACAGATTTTATATTCTGATACATATACTAAAAATTTGAAGTCATCTGTTAATTTTATTTGGAAGTTTATGAGGAATTTTGTTAGAATATATGAAAAAAATAATTGGAAATATTTTGATTCAATTATTGCTAGTAGTAAATTTACAGCAAGACACATTTACGATAAATACAAAATGAACTCAGAAGTAATTTATCTTGGAGCAAATAAAATATTTTTCAATGATAATATAATATCTAAATCAAAATCTATACTCTGTTTGGGTGATATCAAAGCACGTCATGCTTCATTTTTAATTGAAACTGCATACAGATTATCAAAAAAACGTAATGATTTTGAGATTTGGATTGCTGGAGATAAAGGAATTCATGGTAATGAGCTAAAGAAATTATCAGAAGAACTAGGAATTAGTAATATTGTAAAATTCTTTGGGAAGGTTTCTGATGAAAAACTAGCTTCACTTTATGCTAACGCATCAGTTTTTACCCATCTAGTTAAAGATGCACCATTTGGAATGCAAGTTACCGAAGCTATGGCATCTGGCACAGCAGTAATTTCTTGGAAACCAGGTGGTCCAGAAGAGAGCATTACTCAAAGTGAAACAGGATATTTAATTTCACAGTTCAATTACACCGAACTGATAAAACATATTGAATTATTTCTAGATGATCCTAATCTATCTATTGAAATGGGTAAAAAAGCAAAATTAAGAGCTGAAAAATATTTCCAAAGCTCTGACATTTATAATCAAATTAGGAATTTTATGATAACTACTATGGAAAAGAAGAAATCCCTTAAATGAAAAATTAAAAATGAGAACAAATTGATTGTAGTATGGATAAAATAAAATTAAAACCTGCATTTACTGATGAACGTGGCTCTATATGGGATATAGTTAGTGATGAAACAATTCACCATTCTGGATATCTTATATCTAAAAAAGACTCTATTAGAGGAAAACATTTCCATAAAGAACAAAAACAATATACTATTTTATTACATGGGAAAATGAGAATAATATTAAAGAATCTTTTAGATCCAAACGCTAAGTTAGAAAAAATAGAACTTGACGAAATGGAAATGATCCTAATTCCTTCATTTCACTATCACTCTCTTGAAGCAATAACAGATTGTGAATGTCTTATTCTTACATCAAAAAGTAGAACTAGTGAAGGATATGAAGAAGATACTATTCGAGTAGATGATATTGATTCATTTACGCTAGAAACCAATTAATGTCAACATGGTGTAAACAGAAAATATGACAACAAAACTAAATTTTGGAATAATAGGTTGCTCATCAGTTGCAAAGAATTCTTTCATACCAGCATTATTAAAATCAAAAAATGCTACACTAGAGTCAGTAGGAAGTCGTTCCATATCTAAATCAAAATATTTTGCTAAAAAATTTCATTGTAAAAATTTTGGAAATTATGATGATATATTAGAAAATCAAAAAATTGATGCTGTCTACATTTCTTTACCTATAGCACTTCAAGAAAAATGGATTTTGAAGGCTGCCAGGGCAGGAAAACATATTTTATGTGAAAAATCCAGTACAACTTCCTTCAAGTCTGCACAAAAAATTGTTAATGAGTGTAAAAAGAATGATATAAGAATAATGGAGAATTTCCCTTTTATTTTTCATCCACAGCAAATAAAGATCCGTCAACTACTCAAGTCCAATAAATTTGGAAACACTTTTTCATTCTCTGGAAAATTTGGTTTTAATTTAAATTACTCTTCTAATAATTTTAGATTTAACAAAGAATTAGGTGGTGGAATTCTTAATGATGTTGGATGTTACATTATTTGTGCTAGTAGGTATATTTTTCAAAGTATGCCATTAACAATTTTTTGTAATCTTACATACAATAAGAAGTACAAGATAGATACGAAAGGAACAATATACATGACTTTTCCAAAAGGTAACAATGCTTTTGGTGAATTTAGTTATTCTAGCACATTCCAATCAAAATATGATGTTTGGAGTGAGAAATCTATTATAAATACAGATAAAGCTTTTAACATCAAACCTAACCAATCAACTAAAATTTCAATTTCATCTGAAAAAAATTCAAAAATAATTCAAATTAAAAGACACGATCCATTCAAATTATTACTTGATTATTTTTGTAAAACAATAGAAAAAAATCTTTCAAATAGATTAATTCTTGAAAATTCTTTGCTAAAACAAGCATTAATCATGGATTATGCAAGAAAATCTGCAAAATCAAAATCTTCTTTAGAAATACAATAGCAATTAAACTATCTTTGGGTGAGGGATTGGAATAATGAATTTCCCACCATTTTCAACAAATTTTTGATTATTTTTTATTATTTCATCTGCAAAATTCCATGCTAAAATTAAACCGTAATCTGGTTTATCAATCAATAATCTATCTTCTTCTACTATTGGAATATGCATGCCTGGAGAAAACTTTCCTATTTTTAATGGATTTAATTCAGTAATATAGTCCATTAAATCTGGACTAATCTTACAATAATTTGTTAACGCATTACCTTTAGCTGGAGCACTAATACCAACTATTTTTTTCCCTTCTTTTTTCAGCTTCCATAATAGTGAATTTAGTTCTTGTTTTTGATTTTTTACATCAAGTGCAAATTTTTCTAATCGTGATTTTTTATAGATCTCTTTTTGCTCTTCCAACTCGAGAAATTTTGGAATATTTTCAGAAATCTCCCTCAGGTTTTCTCTTCCAATAAAATACCTAAAAGATCCACCATGTATTTCATAAAATTCAACATTAAAAATATCCATATGCATTTTTTTGCAAAAATCTCTAAGAGGTCTTAGAGACAAATATGATAAATGCTCATGATATATTGTATCATATTCTAAATTTTCTATTAAAGTCATTAGTTGTGGGGCTTCTATGCAAATTATTCCATTTTCATTTAATAAAATGTCTGCAGCTTTTAAGAAATCGTGGAGATTATCTATATGTGCAAAAACATTTGTTCCCGTAATTACTGATACTTGACCATGTTCCTTCTTAATTCTTTCAGCTAGTTCTGATGAAAACAAGTCACCTATAACTTCAATGCCCTTGTCTCTTGCAATATTTGCAACATTAACAGATGGATCTATTCCTAAAACCTTGCAATCTCTATCACGAAAACCTGATAATAAAACACCAGCATTGCTTCCTACATCAATAACAAGTGAATCATGGTCAAGTTTGAAATTATCACATATTTGATTTGCTATACTAATATGATGTTTTCTTAAACCCATAGTAGCTGAGCCATCATATGAATAATTTTCATTGTACATAAGTTCTGGAGGAACAACAAAACCTAATTGACAAAATCCACAATCTGTACAACTATTAACTGTGATAGGATATGTTGCTTCTGGTTCATCTAGTTGTTCTTTTGTCACAATTTGATCTGATATAGGAGAAAATCCTAAGTTTAGAAACTCAAATAAATTTTTACTTCCACATAATCGACATGAATTTTTCTTCAAAGCTAACGAAATTTTCTATTTTTCTATATTATAAATGAAATTCATATAATCAAACGCAAATTTTTTATCGATTTGAAATACGATTAATAAACACTATTTTTGATACAGATTAATTGCCATCTTCATTCAAAAATATGACATTTGGGGAATACATATCTAGCTATAAACATTTGTGTGAATCTCCACTAAGATACCTAAATGCATATAGAAATGGTATTTCTGTCATGTTTAACATATTACAAAAAAAATTTCCATTTACCGCTGTCTTGAAAAATGGAAAAGAGATTACTATTCATAACTATTATGAAGCATACTTAACATCATTTGGAATAATTGATGGGTATTCTATCAATGAAAATATTCTTACAATTTCTAATGATGATGTTCCTACAACCAAACTAGATCTTGAAAATAATAATGGTGATCCTTATTCAGTTTTTTTTGCTAAAGTTTATGATTTCTTGCCAGTAAAAGATAAAATAATTGTGGATATTGGTGCCAATATAGGTGATTCATCTATTTATTTTGTACATAAAGGTGCTACAAAAGTAATTGCACTAGAGCCATTCCCTAAAAATTATAATACAGCAAAAAAAAATATTGAACTGAATAATCTAACCGACAAGATAACATTACTGCAAATGGGATGTTCTGGTACAGAAGGAGAAATGATAATTAATCCACATCAAGAAGGAGCTGGCAGTGCACTTGATTCAGTATCTTCAGGAATAAACGTGTCTTTAACAACACTTGATAAATTAATTCATCAATATGACATACCAGATAATTCTGTTTTGAAAATAGACTGTGAAGGTTGTGAGGTTGACGTAATTCTATCTTCTAACAAAGAAACGTTACAAAAATTTACTCATATTGAAATTGAGTATCATTACGGTTACAAAAATATCAAAAAGAAGTTAACTGATTGTGGATTTTCTGTAACTACATCACCACCATTATTTCTTAGAAATAGGCAATCTGATAAATCAATGTATTTTGGATATTTATACGCTAAAAGAATTTAATTTATTCTATTTTTCATATTTTTTTATTACTTCTTGGAACATTTTCTCATATTCTTTGAATTTGCTTTCTAACAAAAATTTATCATTAATCAATTTTTTAGTATTTTTAGAGTATTCTTTTAATTTTTCTTCATCGTTAAGTAATTCTTCAACTGCATTATATACTGAATTTGAATCTAAATCAACTGTTATTCCTGCTTTATACTCATCCAGCTCTGGAAAATCACTTGCTTTTGTTATAACTACAGGTGTTCCCATTGCTAATGATTCAATCACCGTTGTTGTGTGAACATCACTATGTGATGTAACTACATGTAATTTCGCTGATTCAAATAATTCTAATTTGGCATCTTCAGAGATAAATCCTGTAAATTTTACCTGATCATCAATTTTTAATTTTCTTGCTAATTCTTTAATTTTATCTACATATTTTTTGATTCCAGTTCCAGTAATAACTAAAAATAAATTTTTATGGTTTTTTCTAATTTTTGCAAAAGATTCTAATAGAATTTCTAATCCTTTTTTAGGATCTATTCGTCCAATATTGTAAAGATATTCCTGATTTGGTATTTCTAGTCCAATTTTTTCTAAAATACCAGTACTTGTTTTATACTGAAAATTTTCTCGTATAATTCCATGATCTACTTTGAAAATTTTTTTTGCATCAGCTCCTAGTTTTTTATATGTCTCAGTTTCTAGATCGCCTACTGAATGAAAACCACCTGCATTTTTGAATAGTTTCTTGGTGTAAAGTAGATCTAGTATGTTTTTTCGTGAATTTTTTAAATTATGTGCAGGTTTTTCAAATGCAGCCATTGCAGCAATGACAAATGGTATTCTAAGTTTATCTGCAATTTTAAAAAAAGACATTCCAAGATGATAATACCAATGTAGACAATAAACAACATCAAAATCTGGTAATATTTTCTTTGCAATTTTCTTTGCATCTGGACAATAGTATCCTAGTTTCTCACTTGTACAATGAATTGGTAATATTGGAACTCCCTCAATTTCAATAATTTCACCTTTTGCATCTACTAATTTTTTACGTATTTCTGCATAACTCTTACTTTTATTTTCATCAAAAAAATACCCATCTCCATCAGGTACAGCATATACTACATTATGCCCTAAACCTATCAATCCTTTTGCAATTAATAGTGGCTGCTTGGTATCTCCTGCAAATCCTGCAACAGCAAAATTTAAAATTAATATATTCATTCTCTAGTATCCTAATTTTTAAGAACCATTTTGATTTCTATAGTAATTTGCATACCAATCATATGTTTTTCGAAGTCCTTCATCTAGATTAGTCAACGGAGTGTATCCAAGTTTTTTCAATTTTGTTATGTCCGGAACCCTCCTTTTTGTGCCAGGTTTATTGAAATCTTTGTATTTTGGAATTATTTTTGAACCATGAATTTTGCCTAAGACATCAATTAATTCATTGATACTAGTTTCATGTGGATTTCCTATGTTGAAAATTTCATTTTTACCTTTATCACTTTCTGTAATTGTTAAAATTGCCTTTACAATATCACTGACATAGCAAAAACATCTAGATTCAGTTCCATCTCCTTGAACTGTAAACTCTTCATTCAAAACACATCGTTTTATGAATTCAGGCATGACATGTTCAAATCCCATCTGTGGTCCATATGCATTATGAATCCGTCCAATACTATAATCAATTCCAAGTGATCTAGCAAAATTTATTACAATAATTTCTCCTAAAATTTTACTTGATGAGTAAGAAAATCTTGGATTTATAGGATCGGGAATACTTAATTCTTCACTTTCTGGTGTAGGAAAAACTTTTGGAAATCCATAAACTTCTGATGACGATGAGAAGAAAAATCTTTTTACTTTTGAACTTTGTAACCAATTTACAAAATTAATTGTTCCATTAACGTTAACACTCAAAACTTTTTCAGGAATTTCATAGAAATATTTAGTACCATTTATTGCTGCTAAATGATATACCATATCAAAATCCTTAGGTAATCTTTCCCAGTCTTCTTTTATTGTAACATCTCCTTTAATTAGAGAAAATTTTCCTTTAATTCCTTCGATATTGGTAAAATCTTGTCTAAATCCGTTATCAAAAATAACTACTTCTTTTCCTGAATTTAATAATTCATTCACGATATTACTTCCTAAGAATCCAGCACCCCCTGTCACCAAAATTTTATTCAAATACAATCACCTTTGTTATCACATAAAATATTGGTAGTTTTAACAATATGAATTAATTTGAATTTTTAGTACTTTAAAATTTATCTTATCATTGTTCATAAATCACTACTGTAATTTCATAAAAATCATATTAACATCTACTTTAACTGTGCTAAAATTTAATCCGTTCATATAAATTGAGTCATTTTATGACTTCGCATGATGATTGTAGTTACAGGCTCAGAAAGTTTTGTTGGGCGTGAATTAATAAAACAATTACTAGAGCAGAAGAAGGAAGTAATTGGAATTGATTTAGTAAATGAAAAATCTCAAAATTATGAATATATAAAAATGGATATTTGTTCCAATCATATTATAGATATTATTCCTAATAATCCTGAAGCTATTATTCATCTTGCGGCATTATCTAGTGATTCAGCATGCAGAGGTAAAGCATACGAATGTTTTAATATTAATGTAATGGGAACGTTGAACCTTATGAATACGGCTATGAAAAAAAATGTTAAACAATTCATTTTTGCTTCTTCAGAATGGGTGTACGGAGATTTTAGCGACAATGAAGAAAAAAATGAAGAGTCATTAATTGATATATCAAAGGTTTCTTCCGAGTACGCTTTAACAAAAATAGTATCTGAGACAAATCTTAGACAACAGTATGCATTGGGATTTTGTGATGTAACTATTCTTAGATTCGGTATTATTTTTGGGCATGCAGGTTCAGAAAGTTCTATTGGGCGAAGCATAAATGGTTCTGCCATTGACACGCTAGCCAAAAAGGTAAAGAATGGTGAAAAAATAACTACTGCGTCTCTTAAAACTGGAAGACGTTTTGTGCATGTAAAGGATATTGCTAGAGGAATAATTCTCTCATTAGGGCTAAAAAATTTTAATATTATTAATTTAAGCGGGAATAAAGTAAATACATTGAAAGAAATAATTGAAACTAGCCAAAGAATTTTTCATAAGAAAATAGAGATTATAGAAGATGACCCAGATAATCCAGATGTTAGAAATCCTTCAAATAGAAAAGCAAGTAAAATAATCAACTGGAAACCAGAAATAGACTTAGAACGTGGTATAAAAGATTTAGAATCATTTCTTTAGGAAATTATCGGATTGAAACCAGAAAATCAAAATAATATTGTGGAAAAAATTCTTAGAATACGATTATCACAGATGCTAATTAATGAAGATTATAAAAAAAGTAAATTTAAAATTCCAATTCATTTAGCACTTGGACATGAATCTATAGCCACTGCTGTTTCTCAAATTATGAATAAAAATGATAAATTGGTTTTATCACATAGAAATATAGCATATAATCTTGCAAGACTTGGTAAATTAAAACCAATTTTAGATGAATATTATTT
>Ga0315334_10001922_pt1 | contig 12937 bp, 20 predicted proteins | sample M150034915metaG_FD_205555 | JGI IMG/M metagenome (GOLD analysis project Ga0315334, IMG submission 205555) | Ammonia-oxidizing marine archaeal communities from Monterey Bay, California, United States - M1 500m 34915 | ecosystem: Environmental > Aquatic > Marine > Intertidal zone | place: USA... | reverse complement strand
TCTTGCAGAACAGCGATTGCCTTTCTTTTTGCCTGAACCTCTAATTCTCCACTATACATAGAAGAACTACAGTTAGTCTAACGGTTAATTAATCGTTACTAGTTGGGCTTAAAATTACCTATTTTTATTCAACTTTGAGTTGCCCCTTATACAATGAAAGCACCTCTTCATCTGTCGATGCATCAACCGTAGATTTTTCGATTCTAATTTTTCCCGTAAATTTTGGAAATCGCAATGCAAGACCTGTTCCTTTTCTTATAATATCAAGTGCAGTTTTATGAATTGGGCTGAGTGTGATTTCAGAAGCAACTACTTCAATTACTAGCTCAGGCTCAAACCAAACATCAGCTTCCATCTCACTATTGACTTTCGGGTTTTTTTTGAGTATCACTTTATTGGATAGGATTTGATATAATTGATCCAAACTGTCATCCGTAAACCCTGTTCCAACCTTGCAAATAGTTGGAAACGTGTCATTTGTGATATTATAAGTTGCTAGCAATAATGTACCATATTTTCCTGTTCTTCTTCCTCTACCAAAAAATGCTCCAACTACTATAAGATCAAGACTGTCACCTAATTCATTTCTATATTCACGTTTTAGCTTTAGCCAATTACTTCCTCTCATTCCAGCTCTGTATGGGGCGTCAAGTACCTTTAGCATCAAACCTTCACATCCAGAATTAATGGAATTTTCTAGTACATCTCTAACATCATTTTCTGTTTCAACAATTGTCATTGGTATCAATTTTGAAAGTTTATCCTCCGAAACTACTTCCTCAAGAATTTTACGTCTTTCCTGATAGGGAAGGACTAAACAATTTTCTCCATTATGATAAATGATATCAAAAAAGTTAACAGTTATAGGATATTCCTGAACCGCTTTTTCTAATTTATTTTTTCTCCTCCTATGCATTAATTCCTGAAATGGTAAAAATTTTCCCGTGTTTTCATTAATCGCAACAATTTCGGCTTCAAAAATACCTTCTTTAGTATTAAGAGATTTTCCAACATTCTCCACAATATCAGGATAGTATTGCGTAATCTTTTCTAAACTTCTTGAAAATAAAATAATTTTATTATCTTTTTTGTGAATCTGTACTCGTTCTCCATCAAGTTTGTATTCTGCTGCAAACATATTTGAAATTTTCTTTACTGCTTCTTCCTCGCTTATAACTCGATCTGCTAGCATCGGTCTTATCGGATTAAATAAAGTTATTTCAAATTTTTTTATTCCATTAATCCCTTGCTTTGCAATTATTTCAGATACTTTACCTAAGTCACTTGAAACATTGTACGCATCCTCAATTTGTGCTCTATTCTCTTTTTTACCAGTGAAAGTGATTGCAAGTGCATCCATGACAGTATTTTCAGCTATACCTAAACGTAATACTCCCAACAAAATTTTTATGATAAATTTTCCTTCGGTTGTGGTCGCATCATTTAGTAAACTTGATATGTATTTTATTTTTAAATCCTGTGAACCCTTACCTTCTAAATTCGCAATTTTAAGTAAAGTCTCATAAACTCTTTCAAGGGTAATTGGTTCAGCGATAAATGTTGTCTGTGTTTTGAGTTTTAGTATATTTGATGCAGTTTCACCAAGATCACCACCCATGTTGTATTCATTTTGAATTTTTTTAATTGATATGCCGGAAGATTTTGCAATAGCACGAATTGCAAGTTTTTCAGCTATTCCCAATTCCAAACCCTCAAAATTTGGTTTTAAAATACCCTGTAAAAGATAAACAACTTTTGCAATTAACTCATTTGGAGTATTCTTGATTAATTCAACTAGAAGAGATGTGAGTTCTATTCGCTTTGTAGTGCCTTCCATTTTTTGAAAGGTTTCTGCAATTATTGCAAAGTCCATATGTTTTTTTTGTGTGTTAAAGTAATAAGTTTGAACCCGGTATAATTATTGGTAAAACCAAATTTTGTCTATGTTTCACTTGGTATCTATGCTAGAATAAGATTATAGTGATTAATCCATATTAAAAATTAGTGTTAGATATATTTGAAAATTATTTTTTTATCATGTTTCTTTTCTTGAGTTACTAATGCAAAATTGTAAAGCGGGTATGATTTTTTATAGAATTTCATAAAACTCCACGCTACGTCATGATTCTTAAATTCAGTTCGTAATCCATCCAGGTGGCTCTCTATACCATAAATATCAAAAGACGTGATGAAGTATTTTTTTGGAATTTTATGTGGTCTTGCTTTAATCAACCAAGCAAACGCAAATAAAAATACTACCCCAAGTATTATTATACCGCTAGCATCTCTGAAAAATGACCAGATAATATCTCTAATAGTTTGGGAAAATAATACAAAGACAAAATTTGAAAAAGACATCACTGAAATGTATGTTATAATAAATGGTTTCAAATCGATTAAAGATTTGAATTTATTCATGATTTTATACAACACTGAATTGATTTAACCTTTTTTAAATAATTTAATCAGGATCTTCATAAGATCTTTTTCTATCATCACTTTGCTGTTTGTTTTCAATAGGTTCCATTTTATTATTCAGAATATCCATTCTAGCTTTGTACCCTTCCGCATATTCTAGTTCTGACGGTACAAGCGTAGCTGGATGAATGAAACCTTGGCTTCTTATAGTAAGTGCCTTTTTTGTAGCAATATCACGTATATGATCCCAGTCTGGAGTTGAAAATCCATCAAATGGGCCAATTAGTTTACCACTATGCATGCTAAACACAAGTGATTGAACAATTGGAATACAAAAATTAGTTGATGCCGCAGAATTAATCTTCACAGGCATTAACGGCATGTTGTGGCTTCCTCTAGTATTTCCTGCCACATAATGTGGATTATTAAAGACACTTCCAGCCTCTTCGGTTGCAGGAAAATTTTTTTGTGTTCTGACAATACAGATCGGATCATCTTTGCCAACATATACGCCGGCAATGTTGTGTAACCTATCAGTTGAAGCATCTAGTATAGGTTCGCCATCTTTTGTGTAGACCGAATCAATAACATATCTTCCTGGGTACATGAGTGCGGCTTCAATAGTTGGCTTGTCCTCCCAAAGAGAAAGTTTTGCAATTTTAGCTTTTTCTACATCCATGATGTTTATATCGACACCACTAGCAAGTGATTTGTTTACTATAAGCCCAGTATTACTTAATGCATCAACGAATAACCTATACATTGGATAGTTAAATGCGCCAGGTTCAGTTTTATCTGCAGCAAAAACAGTGAAAGCTTCATTTGGTCTCTCGTCAAATTCCATTTCCGCCACCCCAGGTCCCATTCCTTTGATATTACCAGAAAATGAATCCTTCAACAAATCCTGCCCTGCACCATACAATCCTTCCTGCTTTGCAACTTCAGTACCAGCTATAAATGCATCCCAAGCAATTTGGTGTACTTCCTTGTTATTTACTCCCTTAGTATGCGTCATAATGATGTGAGAATCATCTCCACAATATCCAATATAGTGATCAATCAATAATTTTTCATTATTTTTCACAGTTTTTCTTATTGCATTAAGAAGACCATCACTTGGTCGCGTATGACCACCAATTCCACCAACATCAGCCTTGATAACGGATAGAGTAACTTTCATTAATTTCAATAACTGCCGCTTTGATTTATAGTATATGCAATTTTTCTAAAATCTAAAAAAGAAAAATTCAAAATAATTGATGAGTTTTTGAAAAAAATCGAAATAGTAATAAAGCCGAATTTACTTGAGATTCGATATGGCAGAGAAAGAACACCTGAATATGATAATTACAGGTCACATTGATAATGGCAAGTCAACAACGATGGGTCATTTTCTGATGGATCTTGGTGTTGTTGACGAAAGAACAATTGCAGCACATGCCAAAGAATCAGAGGAAACTGGTAAGGGTGACACTTTCAAATATGCTTGGGTTATGGATAACATAAAGGATGAAAGAGCTAGAGGTATAACGATTGATCTTGCTTTCAAAAAATTTGAAACGCCAAAATACTTTTTTACATTAATTGATGCTCCTGGTCATAGGGATTTTGTTAAGAATATGATTACTGGTGCATCTGAGGCTGATTGTGCCGTTTTAGTTCTTTCAGCTAAAGAGGGCGAAACGGATACTGCGGTAGCACCTGGAGGTCAAGCAAGAGAACATGCTTTCTTATTGAAGACGCTAGGTGTAAGCCAAATTATACTTGCCATTAACAAAATGGATGATAGTAAATTTTCTGAAGATGCGTACAAAATTGCAAAAGATAAGGGTGAAAAACTTGTCAAGTCAGTTGGTTATAAAGTTGAAAATGTTCCAGCTATTCCAGTTTCTGGTTGGACAGGCGAAAATCTTGTTAAAAAATCTGAAAACATGCCATGGTACAGTGGTAAAACTCTGCTAGAAGCATTTGATGATTTTAAAGTACCTGACAAACCTACTGGGAAACCTCTAAGACTACCTATTCAAGACGTATATTCAATCACTGGTGTTGGAACTGTTCCAGTTGGTCGCGTTGAAACTGGTACAATGAAACCAAATGATAAAATCATTGTTATGCCATCTGGTGCAGTTGGAGAAATAAAATCAATTGAAACTCATCACCAAGAAATGCCATCAGCATCTGCTGGTGATAATATTGGTTTTAACTTGAGGGGCATAGAGAAAAAAGATATCAAAAGAGGAGATGTACTTGGAACACCTGACAGTCCTCCAAACGTTGCTAAAGAGTTTAGGGCACAAATTATTGTAATCAATCATCCTACTGCAATTGCTCCTGGTTATACACCTGTCATGCATTGTCATACTGCACAAGTAGCAGCTACAATAACTGCATTCGAAGCAAAAATAAATCCTGCAACTGGTGCAGCAGAAGAAGAAAATCCAAAATTCCTTAAAGTAGGCGATTCTGCAATTGTTAGAATAAAACCTGTTAGACCAACCTGCATTGAAACATTCCAGGAGTTTCCGGAAATGGGAAGATTTGCACTGCGAGATATGGGTTCTACCATCGCAGCTGGCGTTGTTAAGGAAATTACTGAAAAAGCAGACAAGTGAGTCTAATAAATGACTCAAGCTGCCCGTGTTAAACTAACAAGTACAAATCTATTGAAACTTGGTAATGTTTGTGGCGAAATAATGACAATAGGTGAGAAAACTGGTGTAAAAATTAAAGGACCAATACCTCTTCCCGTAAAGCAACTGAATGTAGTTACAAGGAAGTCTCCTTGTGGTAGTGGAACAGAGACATATGAGAAATGGGAAATGAAAATGCATCGAAGAATCATTGATATTAATGCAGATGATAAGGTAATACGCCAACTTATGCGGCTAAATATACCTGACGATGTTTATATCGAATTATCACTTACGTAGTTAGACTTTTTATTATGGATGTAGGTAGTGATTTTATGACTGATGAAACAGACTCGGAAATTATTGAAGATGATTCAGCAGATACTGTACAGGCTGAAAAATTTGATGTTATTTACTCATGCTTAAGATGTGGTATCAAAGTAAGCAACTCCGAATTGTCTCGTTTACCAGAAATAAAATGTATTTGTGGTTTTAGGGTTTTTACTAAAGTAAGACCACCAATCGTCAAAACTGTGAAATCAATATAGAATTATCTGTCAATTTTGTACGAGTGTTTTTTCCTAAGATGATCACGCATGTCTGACATGTTTGTAAAATTTTTATTGCAAACTTTACAGTCATATGGAGCATCTTTGAAATGGATTATTTCCTTATGATGCATTAATTCCTCATGCTTGGAGAATTTTTCCTTGCATAAATCACATTCAAATTTTCTAAAAAACTTCATTCTTATCCATTTTGTACTTTTTGAGAATCCCAGCAGATTTTACATAACTGGCCCTTTATTTTCCAGCCACTTTTTGGATTATATCTGATAAAACCCATTTTGCCACCACAAATACAGCAAAAATTTTTCTTTTCGTTAAAATCCAGTTCCTTTTTATCAAAGCATTTTTTACATAACAAGCCTTCCATATCCCACTGCCACCGCGGTTCCCACAAATCTGTTACTTTACTTTTTATTCCGCAATCAGCACATTTTTTTATAATTGACGCATCATACGATTCTTTCATTTTATTCAAGTAACAGTCACTGCATAAGGGCGATTTAACACCCCATTCCCTTTTTGCTTTGTTTTTATGTTTAATTGATTTATTACATATTGTACAAACAGCTTGTTTACGACTAAATAATCCCATATTATTAATAAAACACAAAAATATAATATCTTTTGCTGTGCCTTTTACTTTTATGAAATACGGATGAACAACAGTAAATCTAGATTTCAGCCAAGATCTTTTCTATTGCCTGACTAGTATTTAGCATGCCGTGTTTTTTAGCGTACTTTTCTATCTCATTGTATTCGCTGATATCGAAACAAATAGGCATTGATCTTTTTTGCATACTTGCCCGCTTTTTTCTCAGTTAATATCCTTTACTGTATGAAATATTTCAAAAAGTATTTCATACCTAACTAAGATCAGATCATATGGTAAAAAGACGACAGATCTTGGTTATTGGAAATAATGATAATGGGTGTACGCCAGAAATAGAAAAACTTGCGTATGAAGTTGGAACTGAAGTTGCAAAATCTAACTCTGTACTGATAACTGGTGGACTAGGTGGAGTAATGCGTGCAGCATGTCATGGAGCACAGGATACTGGAGGTATGACTATTGGAATAATTCCACAAAATGATTCATCATTAGCAAATGAATTTTGTGATGTAGTGATTCCTTCTGGGTTAGGTTTAATGCGTGATTTTTTAAATGCACTTTCTGCTGACGGTGTTATAGCAATTGGTGGCGGTGCAGGAACATTATCTGAAATATGTGCTGCATATATGTACAAAAAGCCTATTGTTGTGTTAAAAAATTCTGGTGGAATTGCTGCTAAATACGCTGATCAGTATTTAGATCATAGAAAAAATGTAAAAATTATCGGCGTTGAAACTCCTCAGCAGGCGGTAAAATACATTTTAGAGCAAATTAACACATAGACACCAAAAGTGGGTCTGGCTCATAAAATGAACCATGCAGTTTAGCCAATTTTTTCAGTTCATCCACAATTTTTTGTATACCTATTTCATTTGCAGTTTCAAACAATGGTTTTTTAAGACCAAGTCCTAAACTTGCTGCTTTTTCAATCTCATTAACATCACTAGCACCATTTGTGATAAGCCAAGCAGCATTATTTAGTACATTCGCAACAATTTGTGTTTGGTCACATTTTTCAGCTAATTCTTCTGAAAGTTCAATCCTTTCATATTTTTCATCAGAGTATTTGTAAAAGCCCTCACCATTTTTTTTACCAAGTTTCTTTTCGTTAAACAGTTGTTCTATTCTTGGATGTGGTAAAATCACTTTTTTATCTCGTAGATGCATTTCTATAGTTGCTTTGTGAATAACATCCATTCCTGTAAAATCTGCTAATTCAAAAATTCCCATTGGGAATCCAAGCTTATACTTTACAGCAGAATCAATCTCTCTTTGCTGGATTTTCTGCCTTTCCATTACATAGCAAGCTTCGTGAACCAACGGTATGAATAATCTATTGATAATAAATCCAGGAACATCCTTTCTACAAATTACTGGGACTTTTTTAACAGTTTTTACAAAATCAATTGTAAGATTGATAATACTTTCTGAGGTATTTTGACCTGGTATTACTTCAACTAGCTTCATTAGTTGTGGCGGATTGAAAAAATGTATACCAATAAATCTCTCTGGTTTTGAAACCGTGTTTGCAATTTCTGTGATTGGTAATGTACTGGTATTAGATGCAAAAATAACGCGGTCGTCAGCTGCCTTGTCAAGTTCTGCATATACTTTTTTTTTGAGATCCATTATCTCCGGAACCGCTTCAATAACTAAATCAGTATTCTGCACTGCTTCATTCAAATCTACCATCGGTATTATTCTAGAAATTATTTTATTGCGTTCATCATCAGTAATTTTTTCTTTTGATACAAGCTTATCTAAGCTCCATTTGATTTTCTCTATTGCCTTGTCTAAGAATTTTTGTTCAATATCTCTTAACACTACATTGTATCCAGCCATTGCAGAAACTTGAGAAATTCCATGCCCCATTATTCCGGAACCTAACACAGTAATGTTTTTTATTTCCATATCGTTCAAGAAAATTAATATCCTTTATAATATGTCTCATTATTCGTAGATTATGGGATTGTTTGGCAAAAAAAACGAGGGTCAAACAAAATGTGATGTATGTAACTTAGAATTACCTACACCTGAACGTTTGGAGCGACATAAAAAAAAGGCACATGGCAATATTCCAGAAAAAAAAATGGATGATGCTGGTGGTAGTCCAGGCGAAGGTGGGTTGTGGTAATACACTTCAATGTGAAAAGTTGATAAATAGTATGGAAATGCATGATTCAAAAAAATATGGGCTAACTTTTTTAGCTGCCTTTGTTGCAGCCGGTTTAGTTATATCCATTGTAATTTTTCCATTTTGGAATCTAATTAGAGCAGATGTTTATGAGGATGTTGAAATAATGCTGAATGAAAGGGGCATGTGCTATGTTGACACATCAGATAACATACCAAAGACAATTGATAATTGCAATCACAGTATTGGTGATGTTGTCACTATAAAATACGGTGAGGGGCTTGCATATGCAGAAATTGTAAATCCATGACCATTTATTTAATAGATTAGAAAATTATTATGAAAACATGGATTGTATTTTTTGTAAGATTGCCAAAAAAGAAATTCTAGCTAAAATAGTTACTGAAACTGAAAAATCTATTGCATTTTTAGACACATTTCCATTATCACGTGGGCATACACTGATAATTCCAAAGCATCATTATGAAAAGGTTCAAGACATTACAGTTGATGATAATACAGATTTGTTTGAAACTTTACATAAAGTGATTTCTAAAGTGGATAAAATTACAGGTTCAACTCTTTTAGCAATTCATAATGGTAAGGGAAGTGGCCAAGAAATACCACATGTTCATGTGCATTTAATACCGCGCAAACCTGGTGATTCAGCTGGTCCTGTACACAGCATGTTCAAAAATAGACCAAAACTTTCAGAAGATGAATTGGATAAATTATGCACAGAAATAAAGAACAGCTGATTACCGTGGAAAAATCCTTCTTTTAGAATTATTATCATCTACAAGTATGGCCTTGGTTGGGCATGTTTCTGCAGCATCCATAATTTTTTCTTCGTTTGCACCATAAATATTATGAACGCTAGATTTTGGATTGATATGTTTCAGTTTGTCCACAGAAAAAACCTTTGGTGCAATTGTTTCACAACTACAGCAACCTATGCATAAACTTTTGTCTATATTTACAGATAGATTATGAGCATGTGTGTGTTCTTGTTTTTCGTACTCTTTCTTTTCATATTTTTCATTAAGATTTTGTTTAGATTCATCCCAAAACGCATTTTTAAAGTGATCAGTGCTAGATTTTTTATTAGCATTTAGTTCGTAATCATCCCAAAAGGCTTTTTCATATTTACTCCAAAATTCCTGATTAGTTTCAAAATCCTTTGTAAATTTACTCCAGTCTTCCCCTGAATTCTGTTCATTATACTGTCTTTGTTGCTGTGTTCTATCATACTTTGATTTTCTGGCATTTTGCTGATTAGAATTTTTTAATTTATGCTGTTTTTTTAAATAGTGATAGGCTTCTAAAATAATTTTAAATTTATCACCATTTTTTTCTTTTTGATTTCTGTCTGGGTGTAATTCTAGTGCCAATTTTCTATATGCATATTTAACATCAGCAAAAGTAGCATCTAATTCAACCATTAAAACTTGATTAGCATATCTAGTGTTCATGTTTACTTAATAAATTCATGTTTTAAAAAGCATCTCATAAAAATTATAGTCATATTTTATGCAAAATTAAATATTCATCACACTATTTTGAACCATCTAGTTTTCTTTCTTTTCGTATTTCAAATGAACCTTTGATCATGATAAGAATTCCAATAACCAGTGAGCCAACTAAATAAGATGAGGTTTGAGGAGGAGGCGTGTAAAGTCCCAGAGGCTGAAGCCACAATATAGAAAGAGGCGGAACAAATACCAGCCCTATTAAAATCCAAAATAATCCTTTCATTTTGGCATGGAATGAATTACTAGCATCCTTCTTCATGTAAAGAAGTCATGATGTATGCCATTTCACTAGCAAATTCCTCTTCCGCAATAATTGCGGTATATTCATGAGCAGTATCCCAAAATTCATTAGTTAAATGCTCCATAGGTTGTTCTAACATTATCAAAATATGTCAATTTTCTTATAATACCGAGTTTGCCTTTTTTGATTTACCTAAATGCTGAAAAAATTTGATCATATATTCACTGGTGTATATGATCAAATACTTGCGGACTAGGCTAAACTGGTTTTATTCGTGCAAGTCGTATATAATGCTGAATCCATCATCAACTGTTGATTAAAATCAACCCACTTGAGATGTTTCTATGGACATTTAGAAGAAATGAAAATGATGTTGTAAATCTCTATAATACATTATCACCAGTTATGCAATTAGCTACTGGCGGTAATATGCTGAATTTTGGTTATTGGGAAGATAACGACATATCTCCAATTACTGCACAAAATAGGCTGTGTGATATTACAGGAAGCATGGCGGAACTGAATTCGGCAAAATCATTACTTGACATAGGAAGTGGTTTGTCATTACCCGCGATGAAGTGGTCTTCACTCTATCCTAACATAGAAATTTCATGTATCAATACTAATTATGATCAATTACAAGTAGCAAAAAATCTGTTAAAAGAAAAATCATTGCATTATCAAATCCATGGAATTAACTCAACATCTACGATGCTACCTTTTGTAAAAAATTCTGTTGATAGAATAATTGCACTTGAATCTGCACAACATTTTAAGCCATTCGAGCATTTTATTTTTGAATCAAACCGAATTATAAAAAAAAATGGAATACTTACTTTTGCAATTCCGGTGACCACCAAGAATGTCAATCTAAAGAAACTCGGAATACTGGCATTTACTTGGTCATCTGAGCATTATTCTAAAGATTTCATACTTAATGTAGCATCTAAAAAATTTCATATTGTCAAAAAAATCCAAATTGGCTCACACGTGTTTGAACCATTGGCAGATTATTATATAAAGAATAGAAAAAAATTGCGGCAGATCATATCATTGAGTTATCCAAGCTATGTAGAAAATATTTTATTTAAATCAATACTAAAAATGAAGAGTATGTCATGTGAAAGATTAATTGATTATTTATTAATAAAATGCGTGAAAATCTGATTGTTTGGATCGAATTATATTACCAGTATTTTGATTTGTTCATGTGAATCATTATACAGAAGCCAAACTACTCAAAATAGTAGAGGAAATTTTGGATTTAGATCCTGCTATGAGGTTTGTTGCAATTATTGATCTCAAGGGAAATATTTTGGAAGCAATTATGAAAGAGAAAAAAACTTCATTGGAAACTCAAAAACAACAAGAGAAATTTTGTAAAGACTCTGCTAAAACAAGGTTAATGCGTGAATATTATGATGATTTGCTTGGAAAGACTCGTTATGCACACGTAGAGAGGGAAAACGTAACGCAGATCTATCTTTACCCACAAAATAGTACAATATTTGTTACAATGGAACCAGAATTAAGCATAGATAAGAAGATGTCAATAATTACAAAAATTAAGAAAATCTCATCTAACCTATAATTTATTATAAACCAATAAATCATCGGCATAAATTTTAATAGCAATGTCCAAGAAGCCATTAAAAATTTTAGTTGACGAAATGGATGATGGAATGGATGAGAAGCTTAGAGATATGGGTTATGATGCATACAGTGTAAAAAAATTACGCGCTGAAGGTTTGAAGCTTCATACTGATTATTCTGTAATTAATTATGCTAAGGAAAATAGTATGATTTTGATAACACGTGACACAGAAAGCGGGGAGGCATGTAATGAAAATAACATTCCATGCGTGTTACTAGATAGCAATGAAATCTTTAAGATTGTTACAGAGAAACTGAATAGTTTTAATTAATTTAATATCATTCACATTTATTATTTTGAGCTTGAATTTTTTTTGCAATAATTAAAGGTGTAAGTAAAAGCACAGGTATTGTAATTCCAATGAAAAGTGTTTGCAGTTGCGTTAGTAACACAGTAAATGCAACTACACTAGACGATCCAACAAATATAGCAAAAAATGTACTCACACACGTTGGGCAGGCGATAAATAGTCCTGTAGTAGCACCAACACCAGTTAAACCACCACTCCTTTTCGCTATAGAAAATGCACTAACAGCAAGCGAAGTATTAAAACCAACAAGATATGTTACAATTACAACAAGCACCAAATTTATTGGAATAATTTGCAGACCAACATGTTCAGTCATGTACACAATAATTTCAGGCATGTATCCCGGTTCACCACAACATGCGTTTATGTGGGCTGAAGGAATAATTGCATCATAATGATAGGAAAACACAACCTCTGGTTGGTATATAATTAATCCAGATGTCAACGAAAAAAACATACCGTAAGCAATGAATGTACCAATAAAGATTTTCCTTGATTTGTTATTCCATGTAGTCTGCGCAATAATTGATAATATCCCATTCCGCATTTTAATCGCCTTGCGTTGGTGGTATCTGTACAAACCATATGCAATTGATCCAAACGAGATCAATAAAAGTACGTAAAACCCAACTGCAAATCTATTTAGAGATTCTACAAGATCTGAAGTCACTGACGGATCCTGTATTCTTGAATAGAGTAAGAATAGAATTGCTATCGAAACAAATCCAAGAAGGATGAATGATCGATCATTTTGTTTCCTTGTTACATGTTTTTTCATACATTCACAGAAATTTTTACAAGAATAAATTTATGCTTATTAGAAAGACCTTTTTGAT
>Ga0315334_10001921_pt1 | contig 12947 bp, 10 predicted proteins | sample M150034915metaG_FD_205555 | JGI IMG/M metagenome (GOLD analysis project Ga0315334, IMG submission 205555) | Ammonia-oxidizing marine archaeal communities from Monterey Bay, California, United States - M1 500m 34915 | ecosystem: Environmental > Aquatic > Marine > Intertidal zone | place: USA... | reverse complement strand
AATTACTCAACTTGCTTGTGGTTACATCATACGAGTAACCAATTTTCAACAAACCGTCTTGACCAACCGGAGTTTGATATCCTATCATTGGTGCCACCGCGTCTGCAACTCTGTAGCTTACTCCTGCCCAGACCATTCGTTTAAACATAACCGATATGTTTACGTCAATTTGTGTTGATGCTGCGTCACTCTTGGCTAACACACTTGGTCGCAATTGCCATTCAGGACTTATGTCGTAGTTATAGCCTGCCATTATCCAATAATGCCTAGCTGTCTTAATATGTATGTCTTTCATATCTGATTGGCTCAGGTGAGTTGAGCTTAAGCCCATCCAAAGGTTATTTGCCTGGTAAAACACACCAAAACTAAAATCAGGTGCTATATCATTCGAGCTTTCCGCTGAAATCGAACCATCATTCTGCCACGGTGTCCCATCCGGGGTAATCCAGGTAGCTTGAATGTTCTTTGAAATCAGACCGACAGAAGCCCCTATGCCCAACGTTCCTATACCGATTGTTTTATGAAACGAATAATGTAATCTGGCTATGTTATTTGTCTCAAATCCCAATTGGTCATAATAATACGTCAATCCTAATCCTCCGCGTAGCACATTGACCGGTAGATGAACATTAAGTAGGCCTGTACGAGGCGACCCATCAAATTTAACCCACTGGTATCTTCCGATAAAAGTCCCACAGATCGCGTTGTTCAACCCAGCAAAACCAGGATTAACACTTAATTTATCATACATGTAATGTGTTAGCTGTACATCCTGTTGTGCACATGCCCCGTATCCCACTAGACTCATAACGAAGGCCACAAAAATCTTCTTCATAATTTTCTTTCTCAGTTATAACTTGATTTTATCAAAATAGTTACAATGTGCTAAAATAGTGAAAATCCTTGGTTACTCAAAGGAATACCACTAACAATAGGTGCAATTTTAGACTAAATCGTTGCCAATATAACAAAAAGATAATACAATTTATACGTAAGCGCTTGTTGAAAAGGGCACACTCAATGGGAATCCTAGCTTACTACTTGCACAAAGCAAAATGCTTGATCGATCATCTCAGTTTTTGATAGGTTTTCCACCAAAGGTCAGGGACTGTTCCTTTTGCTGCTTTTTGATATTCTTCGTAGGAACATGGTATCATATGATGGCGTTCAAATTTAATCCTCTTATCAGGCGGATACGGAACCTCAATCCACCATCTATCCGATTTATCTGACTTTAAAAAATTGATCTGATGATCTGTTCCAAGAATTGGAACCAGATATTTTTTGTAATTCGATTTATCTCCTATCGGGAAATCCCTTTTTCTTTGGCAAACACCTTCAAAGAAACACCAGATCATCTGAGCGACCAACTTCGCTCCAAATTTTGATTCATTGAAAACCGGGTTGTAATCAAACAAACCCAGACAAGAAACTTTATCACTAATTCCGGCATACCTCATCATCTGACAGATTTCTTCTCCATAAAACCCATTGGGTGATGCTTCCGTTCGTTCTAGTCCTACTTCTGAAAATCGAATCGAATTAATATTAACCGTTACCAGATCCGCATACCTCATCAATGGTTCTGCTTTTTTCACATCCTCCTGTATCTCTCCCAATCGTATGTGGTCGAAAAAAAGATCGTTCATCAGTGCAACTTCAGTAGGAGGCACAAGATAGGTTTGGTAGCCAATTGAGCTGTAGTTAAAAAGATAATTGGGCTCATGCAAAATAATGTGGTTAATGAAGTTATTTGGGCTAATATCTGAAGAGTAGGGTCCCATGTTGAGGCGAGGGTCTATTGAGCACACATTAACTGTCTGTTCAAGTTTACTGTAGGCCTTGTATGCTGCAAAACCCAAATCTCTCGATCCCCCAATAAACAAAACTGTTTTATTCTTTTTTATTACCTCATAAATTACATCTTCCACCGCCTTGTATGTATCCGAAATAGATTCACCCTGATAAATGTTACCGAGATCTGCAATTTTATTGTCAGCATGAAAAAACAATCGATAAAGTTCTTCACGTATCTTATTGGGTGCGTCAGCCGCTCCAATATTGGAGTCACTTGCACGATCCTCCTGAACTCCAAAAATTACTATATCGCACTTTTCCCATTCAGGGAACTGTCCATCATGATGAATCTGCATTGACTTTCCTAGGCACTCATCATGCAGCGAGCTAATTGTTTCCGGGTTAATCGGCTGAAAATAAATGGATATTGATGACATTAGAGAGATTTCATTGATCATTCAAATTTATAAATGATAAAAGCCTTGCAAATAACATTACAAGGCTTTTATTAACATTTTTGTCAGACTTATTTTTCGGCAATTGCCAAACAATCCTCTAGACTTAATCCTTTAGGGTCAGTTCCTTTCGGAATTCGGTGATTCTTTTTGCCTATTTTGATGTATGGACCATATCGACCATTTAAAACCTGCACCTTGCCGTTGTCATGCTCCCATTCGTTAATGAACTTATTTTTATCCGCTTCAAGTTTTTCCTCAATTAGCAAGATGGCTCGATCCATTTCAATCGTCATGGGGTCATCTCCATTCGCCTTTTTTATACTGATAAAAGTGCCGTTATATCTTATATACGGCCCGTATTTTCCAATTCCGATCACTACCTCCTCACCCTTATAATCGCCTAAATTCCTTGGCATATCAAATAATTTGAGTGCCTCCTCCAAGGTAATTGAATCAATGCTTTGGCCTGCAATCATAGATGCAAATTTTGGCTTTTCCTCGTCTTCTGCATCTCCTATTTGGACCATCGGGCCGAATCTTCCTATTCTCGCTTTTACAGGCTTTCCTGTTTCCGGATCTTCACCAAGAATACGTTCCCCACTAGCCCGGGATGAAGTTTCGATTGTAGTTTCTACACTTTTGTGGAACGGCAAATAGAAGTCATTGATCATCTGTGTCCAATCAACCAGTCCATTTGCAATTTCATCAAACTGCTTTTCAACCGATGCTGTGAAGTTGTAGTCCAGGATTTTTTTAAAATGCTCTACAAGGAAATCATTAACTACTTTTCCAATATCGGTTGGCACCAATTTGTTCTTATCCGCACCATATGATTCCTTTCTGATCGAAGTCTTAATGGTTCCCTCTTCCAGAACTACCTCGGTAATTTCTCGCTCAACACCCTCCAAATTCGACTTTTCAACATAACCTCTTTTTTGCACTGTACTTATTGTTGGTGCATAAGTAGATGGTCTTCCTATTCCAAGTTCTTCTAATTTCTTGACCAGGCTTGCTTCAGTATAACGTGCAGGAGCTCTGGTAAAGCGCTTAATTGCCTTTATATTATTGTAATCGAGTCTTTCACTCTCATTTAATTGAGGCAATATGCCTTTTTGCTCTTCTTCATCATCATCGGTGCTTTCCAAATACACTTTAAGAAAGCCATCGAATTTAATTGCCTCACCATGACCTACAAAAACTTCTTCTGCTCCTGAAATATCAACTCGGACGACCGTTCGTTCAAGCTCCGCGTCTGCCATTTGTGACGCTAATGTTCTTTTCCAAATTAACTCATACAATTTCTGCTCTGAAGGATCCCCGTCAGTTGTAGAAGACGCAAAGTCCGTTGGCCGAATCGCTTCATGTGCCTCCTGAGCAGTCTTGCTCTTTGTTCGGTATTTTTTCGGGTTTGCATACTCTCCACCGAACGAGCTTATTATTTGTTGTTTGGCCTGATTTAGTGCATGGTCAGATAAATTCACAGAATCAGTCCTCATATATGTGATCTTTCCCGATTCATATAATTTCTGTGCCAAAGACATTGTTCTTGATACGGAATAGCCCAGCTTTCTACTTGCTTCTTGCTGTAGTGTTGATGTTGTAAATGGTGTAGCCGGTGATTTCTTTGCTGGCTTTTTCTCCAATGAGCGTACAGAATAATTAGCATCAACACATTTTTCCACAAATGCTTTGGCATCCTCTTCATTAGAGAATGATTTGTTCAGTTCTGCTTTAAAGCTTTTGCCCGTATTAGGAGTGAAACTTGCATACACTTTGAAGGATGATTTTGGTTCAAAGCTTCCGATACTTCTTTCCTTCTCAACAATTAATCTAACGGCAACAGATTGTACGCGGCCAGCGGATAATGAAGGTTTAACCTTTCTCCACAACACTGGGCTCAGCTCAAAACCCACCAACCTATCAAGAACTCTCCTTGCTTGTTGAGCATTTACCAGATCAACGTTGATACTCCTTGGATTATCAATGGCATTGGTAACAGCTGACTTGGTTATTTCATTAAATGTAATCCGTTTCGTCCGGTCCTCAGAAAGCTTCAAAGACTCAAATAAATGCCATGATATCGCCTCCCCCTCACGATCCTCATCCGTAGCCAGCCATACCATTTCGGCATCCTTAGCTAATTTCTTCAGCTCCGCCACAACCGCTTTTTTATCCGGGGACACGGCGTAGTTCGGTTTGTAATTGTCATTAACATCAATAGCTAACCCCTTCTTGACCAAATCACGAACATGCCCAAAACTCGATTTCACCACAAAATCAGCACCTAAATACCCTTCAATTGTTTTGGCTTTAGCCGGTGATTCAACAATAACTAGATTCTTTGCCATACCATTTTCTAATTAGGTTTATTATCCGAAATATTCTTGCAAAGAAATAGAAAAATAACTTTGCCAAACAAATGCACCGACGTAAGATCCTGACATATATTATTATAATAATATAAATTTCTGAATTTTTTTATCTGCCATTTTGACACACTTGTAGTAATTGAGTACTTTTGCATTCCGGAAGAAGGAAAATGCCAAGCAATCATGGAAGATAAAACAATGGTGGAGGAGAGACAGGGCACTGCTACAGTAGTTTCAAGCACCATTGATACTAGTCGCAAAATATACATTGAAAGCTATGGGTGTCAAATGAACTTTTCCGATAGCGAGATCGTTGCTTCAATTCTTAGTCAATCGGGATTTGGAACAACAAGAAACTACCAAGAGGCAGATGTAATATTGCTCAACACCTGTTCTATTAGAGATAAAGCTGAACAAACCGTTCGTAACAGACTGAATGCTTTCCGGAAACAAAAAAAAGAAAATTCAGGATTGGTGGTAGGAGTACTTGGCTGCATGGCAGAACGGGTAAAGCAGAACTTACTTGAAGAGGAAAAACTTGTTGATCTTGTTGTCGGACCAGATGCCTACAGAGACCTTCCTAATTTAATAGCAGAAGTAGACAGTGGACAGAAGGCCGTGAATGTTCTTTTATCACGAGATGAAACCTACGCCGATATTAGCCCGATAAGATTAGGATCTAATCGTATATCAGCATTTATCTCGATTATGAGAGGGTGCGACAACATGTGTTCTTTCTGTGTAGTTCCTTTTACCCGTGGAAGGGAAAGAAGTCGAAATCCGCTCTCAATTGTTGCAGAAACCAAAGATCTCTTCCAACGTGGTTATCGCGAAGTTACTTTACTAGGGCAAAATGTTGACAGCTACAAATGGAACTTGAATAAGAAAGGAGAGGTTGAAGATGAAAGTCAACCCACTGTTAATTTCGCACAGTTAATGGAAATGGTAGCAAAAGTAAATCCGGATCTGAGAATACGCTTTTCAACCTCTCATCCGAAAGATATGACAGACGAAGTCCTTCATACAATGTCAAAATATAACAACATTTGCAAATACATTCATCTTCCGGTACAGTCGGGCAATTCTGAAATACTTGAAAAAATGAATCGGGGATATAACCGTGAGTGGTACTTGAATAGAATTGAGGCAATCAACACAATCCTTCCTGATTGTGCGATCTCAACGGATATTATTTGTGGGTTTTGTAGTGAAACCGAAGACCAGCATGACGATACACTTTCATTAATGAAGGAAGTGAAATACGATTTTGCTTACCATTTCTTTTATAGTGAAAGACCAAAAACGCTTGCAGAAAGAAAGTTCGAGGATGACATTCCTATGGATGTCAAAAAGAGACGATTGAAAGAAGTAACTGAAATTCAGAGATCCCATTCATTAGAACACCATCAGAAATACATAGGCACTGTGCAAAGAATATTGATCGAAGGACCCTCGAGAAAATCAGTTGAACAACAATGTGGAAGAAATACTCAGAATGCTATGGTAGTATTTGACAAGAGTGAATACCCTGCCGGGCAATACATCGATGTACTTATTGAAGACTGCACTGCAGCAACTTTATTTGGCCGGGTCAGGAATTAATGAAACAGGTATGACAATTCAACAAGTAAAACAACGATTTGGAATTATTGGTAACGCCGGTGGTTTGAACAGGGCAATAGATGTTGCTTTGCAGGTTGCACCAACTGACATTTCAGTTTTCGTGACAGGCGAAAGCGGATCAGGAAAAGAGTCTATGCCACAGGTAATTCATCACTGTAGTTCAAGAAAACATGCCGAATACATTGCGGTGAACTGTGGGGCCATTCCGGAAGGAACAATTGACTCTGAACTTTTTGGACATGAAAAAGGTTCTTTTACCGGAGCTACTGGAGAACGAAAAGGTTATTTTGAGGTTGCCAATGGGGGGACCATATTTCTTGACGAAGTTGCAGAGCTCCCTCTTCAGACACAGGTCAGACTCTTAAGGGTGCTTGAAACAGGCGAATTTATTAAAGTCGGATCATCCAAAGTACTTAAAACTGATGTGCGAATAATTGCCGCCACCAATGAGAACATTCAAGAAGCAATTGCAAAGGGCAAATTCAGAGAAGATCTTTATTATAGATTAAGCACTGTCCCAATTCACATTCCTCCTCTTAGAGATCGGAAAGAAGATGTACATTTACTATTCAGAAAGTTCTCGTCTGATTTTGCAGAAAAATACAGAATGCCGACGATTGTGTTATCCGAAGATGCCGTTAAAATGCTAAACGGATACAGTTGGCCTGGAAATATCAGACAGTTAAAAAATGTTACCGAGCAAATTTCAGTAATTGAAAAAGAGAGAGAAGTTTCTGCAGAAACACTCCTAAAATATCTACCCGAAAAGGCCATAACTAGTAATTTGCCAATGGTCATTGGTGGCTCTACGAGCAACGCTTCTGTAGGAAGTGATTATTCAGAACGAGAAATCTTATACAAGGTCCTGTTCGATCTGAGGCAAGATATGACAGAAATGAAAAAGCTTGTCATAGAGCTTCTTGAAAATGACAATTCATCATCACTTAATTCTCCTGAAAGAACTGCTCTAATTACCCGCTTGCATCAAGATGTTGACAATCCACGTATTAGCTCTGACGCCTCTTCAGGAAAGACAGGCGGGATTCCTGTTCCTCAAAATCAGACACCATCAAATCCGAACTATCCATTCTCAGAACCATTTCAGGAACATGAAGAAGTAGAAGAGTCACTCTCTCTTGAGGCCAGAGAAGTTGAGCTGATCAAAAAAGCACTCGACAAGCACAACGGAAAAAGAAAATATGCAGCAAGAGAATTGGGAATATCAGAACGCACATTATATAGAAAAATAAAAGAGTACGACATCAACAAGTAATTTTGATTATTACCATCAATCCATGAAGTTATTCTTTCACATTTCGGTTTGTACGCTACTAGTTGGTTGCACCATCAACTACAGCTTTAACGGTGGAAAAGTACCGCATGGAGCAGAAACAATTCAGATAGATTATTTTCCGATTTCCAGCAAGGCGCCTTTAGCCTCAGGCCTTAGTAGTCAATCATTTACAGAAGCACTTAGGGATGTGTTCTTAGCACAAACAAAACTGGACATGGTTTCGGACAAAGGAGATCTGGTTTTTCAAGGTGAAATTGTGACATACAACATAACCCCGATCAATATTTCATCTTCATCTGAAACAGCGGATCAGAACAGGCTCACCATGGGAGTACAAGTAAATTACTACCTTGGAGGAGATTCGCTGATTTTCGACAGACAATTTAAGAGGTTTGCTGATTATGACAGTAATAAGGAGTTCACTAGCATCGAGGAAGACTTATTGGCTGAGATCAACGATCAGCTTACACAGGACATATTCAATGCATCACTTGGAGATTGGTAATGACGAAAGATGAGTTTCATTCATATTTAAACACTTTCCGTTTACCTGAACAGGAAAATTTGAAAGTACTCCAGCAACTAGCTAATTCGCATCCCTATTCGTCTACCATACAAATGCTATATGCAAAATCTCTGCATTCTTCAAACAGCATTTATTATGAGGGTCAATTACAATGTACAGCGTTGGTCGCGTCGGATAGAAGGAAGCTCTACCAATTGATAATGTCCATTCCTCAACAAAAGGAATTGACAAGTAGCGAAAGGAACAAAAAAGAAACGGGGAATCTGCAAACTATTAATGACAACATTGAGTCAGATGAACAACGTCCTCAAGATGCTGTGGATCAAGGAATAATTGTTGAGGCCATTAACTCGAGCATCCAACATGAACTTTCGGAAACCGAGCCCTCTAACCTGGACGAGATCGCCAAAGAATTAACTGCAACACAAACGGAAGCAACAAAAAGGGAGACAGAAAAGAAGCAAGAAGAGATACCTTCCGCACAACCCTTTAACAAATGGCTGAATATAGGTGCCATAAGTGGCCAGAGCGAACAACCGGAAATTGGGCATCTTGTTGACCTTTTCACTTCTGGCAGGCCTGATAAACAAAAACAATTTTTCTCAGCAAGTAAAATGGCTGCAAAGAGCTTAATTGATGACGGTGAGATAGTAACGGAAACATTAGCAAATATCTACGCAGATCAAGGAAATTATGAAAAAGCAATCAGCTCTTATCGAACTTTGATTTTGAAATTCCCGGAAAAAAGCGCTTTATTTGCAGCCCGAATAGAGGAATTAAAGAAATTAAACTCATAATAGAATGTTACACTTCTTGATCATCTTAGCTATAATCGTCGCAATTCTTCTTGTTTTGGTAGTGCTAGTGCAAAATCCAAAAGGAGGCGGTATCGACTCCAGCTTTGGTGCAGTGAATCAATTGGGCAGTGTAAGAAAAACCACTGATTTTATCGAAAAGGCTACGTGGACACTTTCAATAGGGCTTGCCGCAATCTGTCTTATTGCAGCATCATTTATCTACAGTGGAAGGGGTGACACGAGTCAAGGTTCGGGACAACAAAATATTCCTACCGAAGAGACTACACCTTAAGATCTTTATAGCTGAGATCAATTACCTTTTTAAATTCTTCCTCAACCAAGCCTTATAGTTATAATATCTTTGGTGTCAGAGTGTCACTTAATCTGCCACAAAAACTCTAATGCAAACCGTTAAAAATGTTAATTCTGCCATCAAGTCAGAGAATGCCACTTGGCACAAATTGTGACTGCTGTGAGGCAAGTTAATATAAACCTCAAATAAGTAAGATTATGTCAGTAAACGTTAAACCATTAGCGGACAGAGTAATTGTTGAACCTGCGGCTGCGGAAGGAAAAACTGCAGGCGGGATAATTATACCAGACACGGCGAAAGAGAAACCAAAAGAAGGTAAGATAGTTGCCACGGGACCTGGCAAGGTAGAAGAGCCTATGAGTGTAAAGGTTGGAGATACGGTTCTTTACGGCCAATACTCAGGAACAGAAATTAAAATCAGTGGTGCCGATTTTCTCATTATGCGGGAATCAGACATCTATGGAATAGTAGAAAATTAAATTGAACATAAAAGAACATGGAAATGGCAAAGGACATTTTATTTGATATAGAAGCAAGAGACGCATTGAAAAGAGGAGTAGATGCGCTTGCTGATGCAGTTAAAGTTACTTTAGGCCCTAGAGGCAGAAATGTAATAATTGATAAAAAATTTGGAGCTCCACAGATAACAAAGGATGGAGTCTCTGTAGCAAGAGAGATAGAGCTGAAAGGGGCTGTTGAGAACATGGGTGCACAAATGGTTAAAGAAGTTGCTTCAAAAACCGCTGATATCGCAGGTGACGGCACAACTACTGCAACCGTTCTGGCACAAGCCATTGTAACCAATGGACTGAAGAACGTAGCTGCAGGAGCAAATCCTATGGATCTGAAAAGAGGTATTGACAAAGCTGTTAAGGCCGTTGTAGAAGAGCTGAAAAAACTTTCTCAAGAAGTTGGTTCTGATAACGACAAGATCAAGCAAGTTGCATCTATTTCTTCCAATAATGATGAAGCGATCGGTGCGCTTATCGCAGAAGCTATGAAAGTAGTTGGAAACGATGGAGTAATTACGGTTGAAGAGGCAAAGGGAACAGAAACGGAAGTTAAAACTGTAGAAGGAATGCAGTTTGACAGAGGATATTTATCTCCATACTTTGTAACTAACGCGGAGAAAATGATTGCAGATCTTGAGAATCCATTTATTCTTATTCACGATAAGAAGATCTCTAACTTACAAGATATACTTCCAATCCTAGAGCCAGTTGCTCAAAGTGGGCGTGGACTTTTGATCATCGCCGAAGATATTGAGGGTGCGGCATTGACAACACTGGTTGTTAATAGACTCAAAGGCGGATTAAAAGTTGCTGCTGTGAAAGCACCAGGGTTCGGTGACAGAAGAAAAGCGATGCTTCAAGACATTGCGATCTTAACAGGAGGAACGCTTATTTCGGAAGAAAGTGGTTTTAAATTGGAAACTGCTACAATGGAAATGCTTGGTACTTGCGAAAAAGTTGAAATTGATAAGGATAACACAACCATTATTAGTGGTGCCGGTTCAAAGGAAGATATTTTGGCGAGAACCAATCAGATCAAAGCTCAGATAGAAACGACTACTTCAGACTACGACAAGGAGAAACTACAGGAAAGACTGGCTAAGCTAGCAGGTGGTGTTGCAGTATTGTATGTTGGGGCAGCAACTGAAATAGAAATGAAAGAGAAGAAAGACCGCGTTGACGATGCACTCGCTGCTACAAGAGCAGCAGTAGAAGAAGGTATTGTTCCCGGAGGTGGTGTAGCCTACATCAGAGCAATCAATGCTTTGGACGGTTTTACAGGCGCAAACGACGATGAAACAACAGGTATTTTGATAATCAAGAGAGCCATTGAGGAACCGTTGAGACAAATTGTACTTAACGCTGGTGGAGAAGGAGCAGTGATAGTTCAGGCCGTTAAAGAAGGCAAAAATGATTTCGGATACAATGCAAGAACTGAAAAGTATGAGAATTTACATAAGGCAGGAGTTATTGATCCTACCAAAGTAACTAGGATCGCAATTGAAAATGCGGCTTCTATTGCATCAATGCTTCTTACTACAGAATGTGTAATTGCTGATGAACCGGAAGATCCAGCAGCGGCAATGGGTGGTGGAATGCCTGGTGGAATGCCTGGTGGAATGCCCGGAATGATGTAATTGAAAGAAATACAAATTAGTAGAACAATAAAAAGCCATCTCACGATGGCTTTTTTTGTTTAGTATTTGTTACAATTAATCTGCCGGCTCCAGATGGAACACATACAAACCTCCAGCACCATCTGTTCTTTTTAGCCACAGCTCCTCGTGTTTCAGCTTGGTAATTGTATAGGTTGTGGCTGTATTTGATCCGTCTTCCGTTTCAACAATAGCAGTTTTATCATCATTGAATTCCCAGGTGCCGGTTCCTGAATAAGAAAATAAACCATTAGATCCCCCTAGAGCATACGTTCCCTCATAAAAATAGGTCTTCTCCATTCCTTCATACAGCCCAGCTATGTCATTATCATCATACGTGGCTGTACTTACTTTCCACTTTCCATCTACCCTATTCTTCTTACCCCGAAAGCTAATGCCCGGACCGTCTTCATATTTATTGCAAGAAACGCCTGCAAAGACCAACGCTAAAGCAATACCTGCAACAATTATTGTTTTTTTCATTTTGTAGTTTTTTATTTCCTGCAAAATAAATCCATTAAATATTCTTAACCAAATGTTATTTGATGAATGGTAGTACGGATATTTAAGTAACTTACTTTTTGTGAAACAAAAGTCCATTAGGTCTGTTATCTGGTTGGCTACAATAGCTTTAATTGCTGTAGTGATCATGCAATTTTTCTGGATCAACAAATCCATTAATACCCAAAAGGAAACTATTGATATTCAGAAAAAGAATATTGATATCGAACATCAGCAATTTGAAAACCGCGTATATATTGCACTCACCACAGTAAGGGATAAGCTAATTTCATTGAACGATGAAGCAGCCGGATTTTATTTGGATCCTGTCAAGCAGATTACAAAAAACTACTTTGTCGTTAGCTTCTATGACACGCTGAGTCATGAGCTCCTTGAGAATTTCTTGATCTCAGAATTCCAGCAAAGACATATTTTAGAAGCATTTGAGTACGGCATATATGATTGCTTCTCGGATTCAATTATTTATGATAAATATGTTGGGTTAAGCGAAACTTCGAGGCAATCTGATAAGATCTCCGCAACCCAGCAGAAGTGGGATCATGACGGACATTACTTTGGAGTTTACTTTCCGGATCGTGAAGAACTGGCTCCGTCTGAAGCAAGCAAGATATCGTACTCACTAATAATTACTTCCGTTATTATTATTCTTATTGTTGCTATTTTCACTTTTGCCATATCAATCATATTGCGTCAAAAGAAATTATCTGAAATCCGGAATGATTTTATCAACAATATGACGCATGAGCTAAAGACGCCCATCTCAACCATTAGCATTTCTGCCGAGGTTTTATTACGAAAAGACACCTTTGAAAACTCTGAAAGAATACAACAATATGCCAAAATAATAAGGGCAGAAAACAACAGATTAGAAGCACAGGTAGAAAAAGTTTTGCAGCTTGCGAAACTTGAAAAGGAACAGATCCAACTGAACAGATCGATCATCAATCTTCACACCATTGTCAAAGAGGTATCTGAAACCTTCGAGATTACCATAAAAGAACGTGAGGGACAACTTAGCTTAGATCTTTCAGCTTCGCAACAAGAAATCGATGCGGATCCTATCCATATTACGAATGTGATC
>Ga0315334_10001920_pt1 | contig 12960 bp, 10 predicted proteins | sample M150034915metaG_FD_205555 | JGI IMG/M metagenome (GOLD analysis project Ga0315334, IMG submission 205555) | Ammonia-oxidizing marine archaeal communities from Monterey Bay, California, United States - M1 500m 34915 | ecosystem: Environmental > Aquatic > Marine > Intertidal zone | place: USA... | reverse complement strand
AGAATGGTACGACTGTTCCGATATAGATACATAGATTACTGCTCTGTCGGGCACTACTCTATCGGATAGTCAAACCAAGCAACGTGAAAGTCGCAAAACCATGAGTGCTACGAATACTACAAATCTCAAACATGTCAGGCCCAGAGGATCGTTTAACGGCAAAGGTGCTCACCGTCGCACTAGTAAACTATCCGCGGTCGCTTCGTTCGTTGCCTGTGTATTTTGCCTAACAAATTCGCTAAACGCCGCACCTGCGGTCGCGGAGACGTTGAGTCGCTTCAAGCCAACCCACGCTGACGTGGATTACGACCAACCCACTGCTCAGCAGGCAGCGCAGTCGCAGTTGAAATCGGTTCGAGAAGCAAATGCTTCCGGTTGGGTCGTAACAGATGTGAATAACCAGATACTGCGTAAGTTTTTTGATACCAATGGTGATACAAAAGTGGACCGCTGGAGTTATTTCAAAGCGGGCGTTGAGGTCTATCGTGATATTGACTCGAATTTCGATGGTCGAGCTGATCAGTTTCGTTGGCTTGGCGCTGCTGGTATTCGCTGGGGAGTTGATAGTGATGCCGATGGGACCATTGATTATTGGAAAGTCATCTCGGCTCAGGAAGTGTCTCAGGAGCTTATTGCGGCCATGCAGAGCCGAGATCAAGCACGGTTTGCTAGGTTGTTTGCGAGTGATCGTGAAATTCAAGGGCTAGGTGTTAGCCCAGAATTGCAACAGAAATTGAGTGACGGTCGCGCACGGGCCGTGCAGGTGTTTGCGGCATCTGCTGCCGCCAGTTCACTGTTAGAAAAAAATGCACACTGGGTTCATTTTGGTGGTACCCATGGCGTGTTGCCTTCAGGTAGCGATGGGCGAACACAGGATCTGTATGTCTATGACAATGTTATTGCTGTCATAGAACACGAAAAGGCCCACCGTCAAATTCTTGTAGGGGCACTGCTCCGCTCCGGTGATACTTGGCGGCTGGTACAGTTGCCACCAGCTCTGTCGACTGCTGGCAACGGTACCGCCGACAATCAAGTCGCTCAGTACGAAGGCTACTTTTTTAGCTCGTCTAATGCCGCGACAGCTTCTTCGAATCAAGGCGGGACGGCCGAGATGTCCGCGGAAATTCAGCAGTTGCTCGCTCAGCTCGAAGAAATTGACGTCCAGCTAGTCTCGGTTGCGTCTGCCGATGCTGGACAGTCGCTCAACAAGCAGCGAGCTGATGTTCTCGTGCAGTTGATTTCCAAGTCCAGTTCCGTTGAGGAAAAAAGTAATTGGATCCGGCAGTTTGCTGACTCAGTAAGTGCTGCAGTGCAATCGGGAGCCTACCCGCAAGGGATTGCTCAGTTGCAGTCACTCGATTCGCAAGTCGCACAGGCGGGTGGAGCGGATCACGCCTATGTTCAGTTTCGTTTAATGACTGCTCGCTATGGTGATTCGTTGCGAAGATCTCCTGAAAAGTTCGATGCGGTTCAAGGAAAGTGGTTAGTCGACTTGGACGCCTTCGTTAAGAAGTTTCCTGCTAGCGGAGATGCGCCCGAGGCCATCTTTCAGCTCGCAATCGCTGAAGAATTTTCTGGTAGTTTTGACCGAGCGATTGCCTATTATGGTGAAATCGTATCGAAATACCCCAAAGCACCGATTACACCCAAGGCTGAAGGCGCTCAGCGGCGGCTCAACCTTAAAGGCAGGCCCTTGGCCCTCGTCTCAAAATCATTAGGTGGTCAACAGATTGACACGCGGCGTTTTAGCGGTCGTATTGTTGTGATACATTATTGGGCTAGTTGGAGTGATCCTAGTACCCAGGACATGGCTTTGTTAAAACGTTTGGCCTCAAAGTATGGTGATAAAATCGCTTTGGTTGGAGTTAATCTCGATGCTGACCCAGATGCTGCTATGCAGTTGGTGCAAAATAGTGATTTCTCTTGGCCGCATCTCTATTCTGCAGGGGGAATGGATAGTTCTCTGGCGAACCAGCTCGGAATTGTCAGTGTCCCGGTGATTTTTCTGGTGGGCGCTGACGGAAAAGTCGTAAAAACAAGCGTTCATTCAGCGGAACTCGATGCTTTAATCGCAGAATTGCTCAAATAACACGGCACCGCACCAATTTGTTTGGGGGGGCGGTATCGCCGTTACTAAAAATATGCCCTTTAGTATGCAGTTTTGGACCCCTATAGATAGGGTTATGTGCCGGTTTATCCAGATTTGTCCCTTGCGGAGTATAATCCGGTTGTTTCTGATTATCGCTAAAATCGAAAAAGATTAACATTAGGTGCCCTGCTCTACCGAAACCTAATAGTAGCCCTTATTGCATAGGGAGATTGATAGTTATGCGATGACTGTCAGAGGCACGGAAGTCTCTGAAATCGGTTCAAAGCAAGTTTTATATTCAGGAGTGAACCAATGCGACGCTTAGTATTCGGATTGGCTGTATTAGGAATGTTTGCGGTTATTCAGCCGCAGGCACAGGCTGACGATCAGGCCGTTGCTCAACGAGTTGTTGAGACAATCCAGCAGCACAAAAAAACTGGAGCCCTTAAAGGCTTTGGCTTAGATTTACAGGTGGAAAACGGAGTGGTTTGGGTCAAAGGTGAAGTTGCCAATGCTCAACAGCACCAGTTGCTCATCCAGTCGGTAGCACAGCTCGAAGGTGTTGTTGATGTTGTCAACGACGTCAAAATTCGTGCTCCAAAGCCGACTCCGGTTGTACAACCAGCCCCCGAAATATTCGGTGGTATTGCACAGGGCTTAAAAAATGCTCTGGGTTTGGATGATGCTGCTGACGTAAAGCCTGAGGAGACGCCTAAACCGGCAGCGGATACGACTGCCGTTGAAACTCCTGCGCCGCTGCCAGCAGTGCTTCCCGATCCGCCTCGTGCGATTGCACGCGTCATGCAAGTGCGTCCTGTTACGCCGGAAATTGACGATGATGCGATCGCTCAAGCGATTGGACAACACCTTAACACCCTCAAGGATTCCGGCCAGCTCGAGAATTTCAACGTTCAGATAAGTGTCAGTGGCGGGACGGTTTGGATGAAAGGTTTCACCGCTGACGAAGCTCAACAAGCTTCTATTCTCGGTATAGCCCAGGGTATCGATGGTGTAGGTAAGGTTGTGAATGACATGACCATTCGCAAGCCTGCATCGTTTCAGATAGCCTCGGTTACTCAAGCACCTATTCCAGCACCGGCACCAGCATTTGGAGTTAAGACAGCACCAGTTGCACTGCAGCCCGCGCTAGTTGCTCAAGCGACTGCGATGACGGCGCCTGTTGCGTCAGCACCAATGCAAATGATGGCGACACCTTCGGGAATCGCTCAGGCTCGCTATGAGCAGCCTAATTTGCCGGCCTATGCATGGCCAAGCTACGCAGCGGCTCCTAACTACGGTCAGGTGAATTACCCGAAGCAGTATTCTGCTTCTGCATGGCCCTATATAGGCCCATTCTACCCCTATCCTCAAGTTCCACTTGGGTGGCGGAAGGTTTCATTGGAATGGACCGACGGCTGGTGGTTCTTGGACTTTGAAAGTAACTAAGCACCTTACAGTTAGGTCAGTTATCTAGCTGCTATCAATCGAAAACCCTGCGGATCCCTTTGATTCGCGGGGTTTTTTAGTGTTTTAGGCAAGTTGGGATAAGAGATCGTTTTTTTCGTTATAAACGGAAAAACCCGCAAGATCGTTACATTTTAACACGATAACTAATAACAGCAATAAAGGGTCTTGAAACCGCGACCGGTCTACTGAAAGGGAGTTGACTGTAATTCAAAGTCGCAAACGGCAATATAAGGGAATAATGATGTCATATAAGAAAAACATATCTAGAGTGTTGTCAGCAGCCGCCTTGGCGGTCACTGCGATTCTCAGCATTGGCTGCCTGGCTACAAACGGGCCAAGTATGGGACTGCTGTCAGTACCCATACCGGTAAGCCCATATTATCAAACCAAAGCGGAGGATGACTTTTGGGTGAAGGAACGATATAGTCGCGTTCCGATCCTCGGGCCAATCGTTGCTGGTGGCCCTCAGAAAGCGCTGGATCCACCAAGTCACGATGAAGTAATGCGGGCATTCCTCAAAGCTCATCCGCTCAAAACAGGCATCCCATTTCTCTACGACGTACAGCGTAATGATGTACGAATCGTAATCGACAAAATAGCCGACTATATGGACCCGCCAAGGTTCTATCCGCTAGTGGGCCCTGCACAACTACACCACGCGCATTACAAATGTACGTTGCACTATGCGGAAGTCGTATACGTCGGCTGGCCAGTGCCACACTCCCTTGTTAATGAGGAGGCAGTTGAAGTGTTGTACTTAGATCACAATCACTTACACATGGTGGGCAATGTTGATTCGGGGCCAAACAGTTCGTATTAGACATCAACGGAATGGTTGGTGCTCGTTCCAGAAGCGCAGCATGAATTAACTACACCACGTATTGCCCCGTTGTGTGACCCTTTGGGAAGTCCGGCTCGATTCGTCGAAGCGGACTTCCCTTTGTTTTTGAACAGTGATAGTGGATCAATGGTGTTAAATGTGACTGTGGCAGCGGGTTTTCTTTGCGCTCCGTTCCGACCGTGGACGGCGTGATTTTTGTTAATCTTCGCTTGTGTTATATCCCGATAAATAAATTGGCCTGTAGGCCCTATCTGGGAACTATTTCACGGATGAAATGGTGATTTGGGTAGTTTGCAAAGACTTTGTTGCTTCAGGGATGTTATAAGTTGATCGTTCTTCCGAAAAATATTGCCATAATAGGCAGTTGCTCACTGGTGACTGCGCTGTTGTTCACACCGGTCGTTTCTGCTCAAGAAGTCGATAGCTCCACCTCATTGTTATCATTGTTAGGTGATGGCGGACTATTGATGATCCCCATTGGTGTCTGCTCTTTAGTTTTAGTGATGTTTTCACTTGAGAGAATGATGAACCTACGAATCAGCCGGATCATTCCCAAGCCATTCGTGCGACGAGTATTGGAACAATTGAAGTCGGGCGAGCTAGACAAGCGGACGGCCTATCGGTTGTGTAAAGAAAATAAATCTCTAGTAGCGGAGGTCTTTTCAGTCGCCTTGCGAAAATGGGGCAAACCAGCTCAAGAAGTCGAACAAGCAATGGTAGATGCCGGTGACCGCCTAGGTAACAAGCTTCGTCGTTACCTGAGACTCTTTAACGGCATTTCGACGGTGACTCCGTTACTGGGCCTGCTAGGGACGGTCATCGGAATGATTAAAGCATTTAATGCGATAGTAGATGCTGGAGCAATGGGTAAACCGGAATTGTTAGCAGCCGGGATCGGTCAAGCTTTGATTACGACTGCAGCCGGGTTGAGCGTAGCTATTCCAGCGTTGATTATCTACATGTATTTCACGAGTCGCGTTGACCGTATTTTGATGCGTGTTGATGAACATGGGCATCAATTAGTACAAGCAGTTTCGGCAGAGGGACTTTCTCGTATAAAACGCTCTCAATCCAAACATCTGAAACTTGTGGATCGTAAACAAGCGGCTTAATTTTTATGCCTATCAAATTAAACAGCGCCGAAGAACCCACTCTCAATCTCACGCCGATGATTGACATTGTCTTCCTCTTGATCATTTTTTTCATGGTAGGTACAAAGTTTACGGAAATTGAACAGGAACTGGAAGTTTCGATTCCACAAGTCGCTAGCGGTGCCACGCCCGTATCACAGACGCAACAATGTGTGATTGCCGTTTTTCATGATGGACGAGTCTCTGTCGACGACGATGTAATGGAAATTCATGAATTAGAAGAGAATCTTAACCAACGTGTTAGCGGCGGTGCGGAATTACATGTAATCATTCGGGGTGATGCCGAGGGGACCTTTCAAAACGTTGCCACTGTACTTAGCGTCTGCCGACGTGCCGGGGTGAATGAACTCGGCATCTCGGTACGCATGGCATCTCGTGAGTGAGGTGTTAAATGATCAACCTACTAATCGATAGTTATTTATTGAATTGTTCGGGCTTCGTTTATTTGCGTGGCCTGTTGCTGGCCACGCCTGAGTACTTTGCCCCGATGGTTAGTCAGACTACGGGGACTATTGTCTGGATCGGTTCGTTGATTTTGACCATCGCTTTTTTTGTGATGTCATGGACAAAACTTGGTCAAGGGCGACCGCTTGTTAAATGTCTTGTTCTCAGCATCTTCGCGCACTTGTTAATGGTGATCTTCTTTTACGGGACACAGTGGCTTGGGATTCGAGGTAACGATGTGGCGGTTGAGTCCGTTAAAATTTCGCTAGTTGACGTTACGGCTGAACAAAACGAACACGATGAAGTAGCATTAGCAGACACGAGTAACGATAATGTGCTGGCGGAAGAAGCAATCGCGGCTCAAGAGGGAACGGTTACGTCCGCCGGTACTGAGCCTATGAATAATTCTGAGCAGGTCATGGATTTGATGCAGGCGGCGGACATCTCTGAACAAGAGGATATTGCACCTGTGGAACCTCACGGACCAACGGCCGATTCCACGGCTGCAACGGAAGCCGTGGATATCGCTGCGACAGACGACGCTGGTGACGTTACCAGCGGTAAAGAGGAGTCGCTGCCAATAGAAGCTCAACCTATAAGCTCGTCCGCGAGCGACATTGTTAATGCTGCCGACGTCACAGTCGACTCGCGCAATAGTGTGGACAGTCCCCCAGTGGAGGTCGGTGATCCGACCTTTGCTGCGGTCACCGACATGGGGCCGATAACAATCAAGCGTTTGGACGGGACTGAAATTCCTCGACGATATCAAAACCGATTTGCGCCGGTAATTGAGCAATTGACTAAGAGTACGGTGGAAGATCTGTCGAGTGGCATTAAGGGATCGCGATTTGGCGCTACTCGCGATACGGCGGCGGCAGTCGAGGCCGCTTTGCAGTGGCTCGTAACGAATCAAGAAGAGAACGGCAGTTGGGACGCGTCGCTGCATCGTGCGGGCGTTGATCGCCAAGTGGACGGGCAGCAGAGGTCTTCAACCGGAATCAACGCTGATAATGGCATCACTGGACTGGCGTTGCTTGCGTTATTGGGTGACGGCAATACGCATTTAGTTGGCCCTAGGCGTGAAGCTGTGCAGCACGGCCTGGAGTACTTACTGGGGCAACAAGCTGCTAACGGCAGTCTAGCAGGCAATGCAACGATGTTTGCGCGGATGTATTGCCACGCGATGGCAACTGTAGCGGTGTGTGAAGCTTATGCGATGACGCTCGATGAGCGTCTACAACGATGTGCCGAGCGGGCGATAGAGTATACGCTTGGTTGTCAGGACATCGTGACCGGTGGATGGCGGTACCAACGTAGCGATCCCGGTGACATGAGTCAGTTTGGATGGCAGGTGTTGGCGCTACAGAGCGCTCAACAGGCTGGAATTTCAACGCCACCGGAGAGGCAAAGGCTGATGTCGAAGTTCTTGCTGTCTTGCAACACGGGCTTAAAACGGGGCTTAGCCTCCTATCGACCTGGTTTCGGAGCAACTGCGGCAATGACGGCGGAATCAATGGCGTGTCGCGGATGGCTAGATGTTCAGAATAAACCGGAACAGCTCACCGAGGGTACACAGTATTTGTTAAAGCGATTACCGTCGACGGAACAACCTGATTTCTATTATTGGTATTATGGAAGTTTGTCATTGCGAGTCGTTGGTGGGGAACCCTGGGAGCGGTGGGCGGACGCTTTGACGCAGACCTTACCGCGAATGCAGCGGAGCGATGGAAGTTGGTCGGCTATGACTAAGTGGGCTGGTTATGGTGGGACGGTCTATAGCACTGCGATGGGGGCGTTGTGTTTAGAGAGTTTCTATCGCTACCAATAGCCTTATCGAAGGTTGGTGCAAAAGATTCGGTTGATTGAAAGAAGTGTGCGATGAAGACATTTAAGAGTACTGCGGTTGCATTTGGCGGAGTGGTGTTTGCCATAATTATGGTAGGTTTGGTACAGCAGTTAGGACAAGCGTTATTTGTAGGACCACGGCTTGAAGGCGCGACATCGGTACAGGAAGTGGAGATTGTTGAAGATTGGATTTCGACCGCATCTTTTGGCGCCATTGCGATGGAACTGTTAAGTTGGATTAGCGGGACATATTTTGGATCGTGGTTTGCCGCGAGATTTACCGATGAGTTGCCTTATGCGCATGCAGCGCCGACGATTTGCGTGATGGTTCTCTGTGCTGTGCTAATGTTACTACGGTTGCCGTATCCGTTATGGATGAATGTAGGCTCGATATTAATTGTACCGACAGGGTTGTATGGAGCTTACGTTGGAAGGCCCCGAATAGCCACGACCTAATCCGAGGATCAATCGGCTTCTTCAGCGGTTGTGGAAGGTTCGGAAGGTTCGGAAGGCGGGGGTTCGAACATCGGCGCGGAGGGGGGTGAGTAGTCATCGAAATCTTCAGCGGACCAGTCGTCAGCGCCCGAGGCGGAAGATGAACTATTGTTAGAGTCGTCATCGCTGTAGACATCGTTAACATAATCGTCGACGCGAACTTGACTTTGGAAATCGGACAAGCCTTTGCGAAATTCGCGATAAGTTTTTCCAAACTTCCGGGCGACACTGGGTAAGTTTTTTCCAAAAAGCATTACAGCGATTCCGCCGATAACCATAACTTCCATCATCCCCATTCCACCGAAAATGAAACCTAGTGGATCGAGATGTGTCAGCGCATTATCTACATGGTCTAGGAGTTGTTGGTTCATGATGAGAGATTTCCAATGGATGCTATCCGGTTGGACAGGAGGTTAACGATGATGGATTAATCGGTTGGTCGAGTTGGCAAAAGTGTTGGCATTTGTTTATTCGTCGCCGTCATCCTCTTCATCGCTACTGTTATCCTCATCAGCGTCGTCACCCTCATCGTCGAGAGGTGAATCATCGCGGATCCCTTTTTTGAACTCATTGGCACTTTTGCCCATGCTTCTAGCCAAGCCGGGAAGTTTTTTGGCTCCAAACAGGAAGAAAATAAGAATAGCCACGATGAAAATCTCAGATCCTCCGGGTAAGCCCAAAAATCCAAGAAGAAAAGTCGTATTCATAATCAATTTGCCCTCGCGCATGTTAATGGTGTGTAAGCTGTAAAAACAGCATCAACTTAATCCCAAGAGAGGCGAAAGCGGGTAAGCACCCAATTAGACGGGTTTACCAGGACCAACTCGAGTCGTTTTCATTGTAACCACCTATCGTTAGTCGTCAAGACGTAACAGGTATGGCGGTGTGGATCACGGTAATCTGAGCGTGAATTCAAGAACGATCGGTTTATTGGAGATTAAGGATATTAATGATAACCAAAGCATCAATTGGGGTGACGGCATCATCGAGATTCGTATTTAAATGTCCGTTAAGAAGCGTTAGGTCGCCACTGCCCGTTTGATTGAGGTAATTCACGACCAGCAACGCGTCGATTGGTGTTACAAGGCTGTCTAGACTGACGTCGGCTGCAATGAACTTCGTGGCTCGATTCGTTCGTGCGATTTGACCAGTCGTGGGGTTGAAATTGATGTTGTGATCAAGTTGGTTTCTACGAAGCATAAGATTGACAGCTTGCGTACGTGTTTGATCTTGTGTTGAGGTGTGGTTCGTTTGCTGCAGGGTTGTCAAATCATCTCGATCAAGATGATTTGAGCCGTCAGTTGAGTTTGTCTTGGATTCGATGTCGTTTTCGGGCGCCTCGACTGAGTCGATTCCAGATCCGCCGTAGAGAGCGTCATTGCCAATTCCGCCGAGGATAGTGTCGTCTCCGAATTGCCCATAAATTGTGTCGTTGCCTGCTTGTCCCGATATGTTGTCCGCTTGCGCATCGGACGTACTCATTTCGAATAACTCACGGTTTGTTTTGGTCGTGATAAATTGACGTCGCAGAATCGCTTCAAATCCGGGAATGCTAGGATCTGTAGAATCAATCTCAATGAGACGGAACAACTCTTCAGTATTGGACATAACTGCTTCATGATAGAAAGTCTCACTATCCCCGATGAGCATGTCATCGGCCGATCCACCACTGATGATGTCACGACCGCTTTCGAGTGACAGATGGTGATCGCCCCGGTTGCCAATAAGTGCGTGACGTTCGTTCAACCCTTCTTCGAGTCGTAAATATGAGTTGGAGTGGCTAATGTTATCTAGGTAGTGGACAAGGTCGTCGAGGTAATTACTGATGGAGTGGGCCAGTGCGACTTTGGCACTAACCTCCAGTGACGTGATGCTCTCGGTGTTCACTGCACTAAATGATCGAGGACAGGGTTGATTCGATGACTCAATCGCTGATTGCACGAGACATGAGGAAATGATTGGTGAATTGGAAAGGCTAAAGTCCCCGACAATAATATCGCTGCCTTGACTGCCGGTTAGTACATCATTACCAATCGTGAGTGCCAATGGATTCGTTGCGGGTAGGTTTGCAGTATTCACTGATTCAAAAACACTGAGATCAGCAATAAGTGTGTGGAATACAGTTTGTAAGGTTAGGTAATGGTTGTTGATGGCGGTGTGATCAACATCGTTCAAAAGCACGGCCGAATCAGTGAAACGCGTTGTTGTTGGCATGTCAACGATGTTGACGCGTGCGTCACCGGTAACCATGTTGGTGGCCTGTGAATCGGCGATTAGCGAGTCGTTTGTGTCAATAATGTCATTACCGATACCAACGCTGATTGGCATTGTCGGTGACGCCAATGCCGTCGTTGTTAATAGCTCAGCATGTAATGAGTGTATTTTCGCTTCCAACTTGGCAAAGACTGTGCGAACTTGATCCTGAGATGTCAGAATCGATTCGATCATTGATGTTGTATTAATACCCGCGAATCCCTGTTGGATTTCGATGATTTCGTAGTTGTTGTCACCAACGAGGACATCTCCGAGTTCAAGGGAATTTTGATTCGTGGATTCAATGTCCGTTAGTAAGTCGGTTTGGACGAACAGAGTATCTTGACCGATTTGAAGCGCTGCGAGTGACGTTGGGTTATTTGCTTGCAGTGTATCGAGCACTAAAGCACGTGTTGAGTAAGATAGGTATTCTAGCTCTTCTCGGGCGCTGTCTTGAACGTTGTTAACTTCGTTGAGTCCTGTGAGGATCGGCGTAATTGCAAGCGAATTATCGCCGACTATAAAGTCACGCCCTGCTCCCCCAGATATTTGATCGTTTCCGGCTAACACCAAACGATGTTCGTGAATTTGAGGGATAAATGTGGCTATTGGCATCAGGGCTGCATCACCAATATTTGCAATGTTTGTAGTGTTCTCGGCGGCAGTCATTGCTTGTTGCATTTCATCGGAACTAACATGGGTATCGATGGTCGAGATGTCATAGGCCGAGTTGAACGAGAATTGTTCCGGCAAAATTTCCATGCGTGGTGAGATGAACTGCCCAGTTTCTGGTAGCAATGTGTTGTTGTCTGGTGCATTAAACAGGCGTAAACCATAGGTAATGGTGGGGATGTCCTGCAGGCTTGCAGTGTTATGATTTGCATTGTCACCAATGATATAGTCTGAACCGTCGTTACCGTCGATTTTATCATCGCCGAGTTGTCCGATGATGAAGTCGTCACCATCACCGCCACGAATCGTGTCATTACCAGCGTCGGAGTTAACTGGTTCAGTTAGGATCAAGATTAAATCGTCACTGCTGTCTATTGTTAATAGAACGCGACTAGTATTTAGTAATTGGTCACGACTGGCCGTTTCAACCGGCACTGTTGTAGTCACGTGACTTTGATTTTCAATGAGGATGTTGCGGTGCCATTTTGTGTTTTGATCTGTTAACGGATGCGTTTGTTCAACATCCAAGTAGCGACGAAGGATTTGTCCGTTGTCGCCGATGATTGTATCGTGGTTGGCTCCGCCGGATAGATGATCACTTCCGTGTCCACCAACGATATCGTCTGTACCACCATTACCAAATATTACATCGTCGCCGCGTTGCCCAACGAGCGTGTCTTGCCCGTGCAGTTGCGTAACTGTAATGCTGGTGAATTCATCAAATGCCGTTATAAATTCGTTTGTAATCCAGTCAGGACGAGGTGTTGAGCCAAATAGCGTGCCTATTTCCGTGAGATTAGTAAATCCGTCACCAAATATCCAGTCACTACCATAATTATCGATTGTGCTGAAGTTAACTCGGGATGCTTCGATATCGTCAAACCGTTGGTAAGAACGGATGACATCATCAAAGTCAGCAGCGTATGCATTGCGAGTAGCAGGTTGGTTGAATTTGTCGGGGTATCGTTGCCATTGACTGACCGGGTTCCACGAAGGAAGGGCTGCTTCATCGGTGGTGACCATGAAACGAGTGATGTTCCCGTTGTCCCCTAGAATCATGTCAGCGTGTTCGCCGCCGATAATCAGGTCGCTGGTGTCAACGCCACTAATTAAGCCGGTGCGATCGATGGGTGCAACTCCATCGAGGTAGTTGTGGCCACCAATGATGTCATCTTCACCTTTGCCACCGTCAAGGATGTCATGACCCTGTTGTCCGACAAGAATGTCATCCCCATCTTGGCCCTGAATGCGGTCATTTCCACCCATATCTGACTGAGTCGTATAGACCGAACGTACACGTTGGTTTACAGGAGCATCCACAGTTCCACCGTATCGAATATCAAATATCCCGTGGTCCCCCAACAACCAGTCGTCATCACTGCCTCCAAAGATCGTGTCATTCGCCGTCCCGCCAAATACCAGGTCTCGCTCAGAACCACTGTAGATAATGTCATCGTCGCCTATTGTTGGCGTGATCGTCTGCAACTCCAATACAATTCCATATGGATATTCAGAGTAATTGGCAATGGCATTGTACGTCCCATGGTTTGTAACGTCGGATTTAAAGGTCGCCGTACCACTGTCACCAAGGACAATGTCATCACCGCTTTCGGTATGAATCGTATCGCTGGCCGTACCGCCAAAGACAACGTCACGTGCGCCACCGGTGTCGATCAGGTCGTCGCCACCAATGTCAGTTGCCG
>Ga0315334_10001918_pt1 | contig 12966 bp, 6 predicted proteins | sample M150034915metaG_FD_205555 | JGI IMG/M metagenome (GOLD analysis project Ga0315334, IMG submission 205555) | Ammonia-oxidizing marine archaeal communities from Monterey Bay, California, United States - M1 500m 34915 | ecosystem: Environmental > Aquatic > Marine > Intertidal zone | place: USA... | reverse complement strand
AGCTCAAATAGAAGCACTTAATGTAGGTAAAATAGCAGAAGCTTATGTAGATTTGACTAATAGATTAGAGGCGAAACAAGCATTATTTGATTCAATTAAATCGAATATAGAAGGAGCCTTTGAAGGGCTTATAACGGGAGCAAAAAGTGCTAAGGAAGCATTCGCTGATATGGCTAAAGGAATACTTGCAGCAATAGCTAAAATAATAGCTAAACAAATGACTATGAAAATATTACAATCCTCTATGTTTAGTTGGTTAGGTGCAAAAGACGGTGGAGTATTTTCAGAAGGTAAGAGAGTTCCCGGATATGCAACAGGCGGCGTAGCTAGAGGTAGTCAATCGGGTTATCCTGTAATGATGCATGGTACAGAAGCAGTTGTACCTATGCCTAACGGTAAATCCATACCTGTGGAGATGAGTGGTGGTAGTGGAGTTAATAATATTAGCATTAATGTTAATATGGATAATTCAGGAAATAGTCAAACTTCTGGGGATAGAGGAAAAGATACTGGAGGTCAGTTGGGTAAAATGTTGGCTTCCGCAGTACAAGATGAGTTACACAAACAAAAAAGGCCTGGAGGCTTACTCAGTCCTTTAGGAGCAACAGGATAGAGCTATGGCTATAGGATTCGTCACAACATCTACATATGGAAATAGGACAATAAGGCCGGATAGAACTATGTCTAAAACTAGTACCCCTAGTGTAAGAAAAATATCTTTTGGAGATGGTTACGAGCAGAGATTAGCTAGTGGTATAAATAACCTAAAACAATCCTTCACTGTTTCTTTTAATAACAGAGCAAAGGCAGAAATTGATGATATTACTGGATATTTAGATAGTTTAAATGGAGTAACAGCTTTTAATTTCACAATACCTGACAATGCAACCACGGAAGAGGTCACAGGCATATCAGATAATGCCACTGATAATGAAAAAACCTTAAAAGTAGTTTGTGATACTGTTAGTCAAACATATAATACTGGAGATTTTTACTCCGCCAATGCAACTTTTAGAAGGGTTTATGAAGCATGAGCGATATAATTGCAACAGTACAATCTCAAGAAATAGCTTCTGAATTTGTAGAACTATATGATTTGGAGTATTCTACAGGTAATTTTGCGTATTTCTATCCAGGTGGGCTAGATGATGATCTCACTGAAATTCAATTTAGAGATAGTGCGGGAGCTATAAAAACATATGAAGCACTTCCAATGGAAGCAGAAAGTTTTAGCATTACGGCAGATGGAGCATATAATAGGCCTTCAATAACTGTGGCAAATATAGAGAGTGTTTTTTCTGCTGCTATTGGAGATCTCGTATATGAAGACTTAATAGGACAAAGAATAACTAGAAGAACTACTCTTAAGAAATATTTAGTAGGTGAAGCAAGTGATACTGGAGACAATAATGCGCCCGTAGAGTTTCCAAAACAAGTATATATTATAGATACTATTAAGTCTAAAAATATTTTATCAGTTACATTCGAATTAGCTGCACCTTTTGACGTAGCGGGCATTCAACTACCTACTAGAGTTATTATTGGTAATGCTTGTCCTTTCAAATATAGAGGAGCAGATACAGCAGTTGCAAGAGTAGATAGGCGTGGAGGCTGTGATTGGGATGCTGAATTTGTTAAAGATGCAACAGCTTTATATGTGTCTAAAAATGATGAGTATATTATAGGAACATCAAATATTACTAATTGGGTAAATGGATCTAGTACTGCTACACAGGGCGACCAATATTTAACACAAAATGCAACATTAATACAAATAAATAGTACAGGAGTTCGAACTAGTGTAACTAATGTTAAAGAATACTGGCAAGCACTTACTAATCAAGCTGTTGCAGGTGAGGCAGTGGCTCCTGCAGATAATAATGCTAATTGGAGAAGATTAAGGAAATTTAATGGATATACGACACAAACAGAGTATAAAGGCTATACAGATAAAAGACATAATGAATATGTTAAATCAGGTAATAAATTATGGCAGGTAAAAAGAAATACAATTCCTTCTTCCAATACTACAGTTCCTATTGAGGGGGCTTCTTGGACAGAAGGAGATATTTGTAGTAAAAGTTTAACTGCATGTAAAAAAAGATTTCATGCACTTAAAGGAGCCGTCAATGAAGAATATGTATTAATAACTACAGATAGTAATATATCTTTACCTTTTGGAGGTTTCCCTGGTGCTTTACAAAGACGATAAAGAATTATTAAAACATTTAGGTTTAAGTTATCCAGAAGAAGGTTGCGGTTTATTAGTAAATAAGAAAGGAAAAATACATTGGGTTCCTTGTAATAATACAGCAGAAAATCCAGAAGAAGATTTTGTAATATCCGCAAGTGATTATATAAAAGCTAGTATAACAGGAGACATATACGCTATAGTACATAGTCATCCAGATGCTTCGCCCGAACCTAGTGAGCACGATAAGAAGATAAGTAATTTTTTAGGTATACCTTATCATATTTATTCAGTACCAGATTTTGAGAAGTATGTATACACACCAAAGGAATTAAAAAATCCTTTGATTGGCAGAGATTATAAGTTTGGAGAGAATGATTGTTACTCTTTAGTTAGAGACTACTATAAACAAGAGTTAGATATTAATTTACCTACTATACTTTTTGAGGATAATTGGTATGATAAAGGCTTAAATTATTTTGATGATTTATTTGAGTCTTTTGGGTTTGTAGAGGTAGAACAACCTCAAAAACATGATGGTATTATATTTAATGTATTTTGTAATGTACCTAATCATTGTGGTATATATTTAGGTGAAGATATTTTTATGCATCATGCTATTAATAGATTATCTTGTAGAGAATCTTTATATTCAGGGTGGAAACAACATGTAACAAGGTTCGTAAGAAAGGAAGCATAATGCAAACAGTTCATTTAAATGGAAATATAGCAAAATTTGGAGAAGTTTGGCATACAAACTGCTTTAATATACGCGATATTTTTAAACTTATTGAATGTCAAACCCCAGGTTTTAGAAAACATATATTAAATGCTGCGGAAGTAGGTGTTGAGTATGAAATTAAAAGAGGTGGAGAATTTTTAGATTATCAGGAAGAATTACTAATTTCATTAAATGATGACGATATAATAATTACTGAAGTTCCTGCTGGCTCAAAATCTGGTGGAGGAAAATTACTTTTTGCAGCGTTACTTGTGGCATCTTTTTTTCTGCCTGGTAGTTCAGGATTATTAATAGAAGGGGGTCAAATGGCAGGTATGGCATCAACCGGGTCTACCACTGCAGCAGCAGGCCTTAGCGCAGGTGCAGGTTTATCTAATGCAGGAATGATGGTAGCGGCTTTAGCAACTAATTTAGCTATGACAGGTATAGCACAAATCATGGCACCCGGACCGGAAGTGGATAAAGGCACGGATGAATCCTATCTATTCGATGGGCCTACTAATGCCATAACGCAAGGAATGCCTGTACCATTAGCTTATGGAGAACTCATAGTAGGTGGAGCACCTATAAGTCAATCCTATGAACCCCTAACTAGTACCCTTAATACTAGATTATTTGGTTCTTTTATAGCGATAGCTAATGGGCAAGAAAATGCAGATACTGAAGTTGATGACGATGGGAATGTAGATACCGACGTCGGCGATAGTAGTAACACTGGACAGCAAGACGAGGAATAGAGAAAAATTATGCCACCTAAAGGTAAAAAAATTGTTGTAGATCTAAACCAGGATGTAGTACAGAGTACTACAAGGCAAATAGGTACTATTTATGATCTTATTGCTGCTGGGGAAATAGAGGGTATAGTGGGTCAAATGTCAGGAGTATACTTGAATGATACTCCTATGTTGGCATTTAGTCAAAATAAAACACATAGAGCTAAATCAAGGGCTAATGCTACTATAAGTGCCACCAATACAATAACAAACATTATTTTAACTAATCAAGGAACTAATTATACTAGTGTTCCGACAATATCTTTTACTGGTGGAGGTGGTTCAGGTGCCGCTGCTACTGCAGTAATGCAAGAAACTTCTACTAATAATGAAGTCAAAAGTATTACTATTACTAATGCTGGATCGGGGTATACTAGTGTTCCGACAATATCTTTTACTGGTGGAGGTGGTTCAGGTGCAGCTGCCACTGCTGAACGAGGAGGCACTATTACTAATGCTGGAACCTTATTTGAAAATGTTGTTCTTTCTGGGGGTAGTAGGTATGTCGGTATTGAAGGTGCAGGGCCTAGTACTACTATAGCTACGGCATCCTCGGCCAAATATATAGATACTATAACTGTTGACTATGTTAGTGGATCTCCTGCTTTTGAAACAAAACATACTAGGAATTTTTTAGGTCAAGAAACTGCACATAATAATGATTATGTAAAATATACCTTACGTATACCTGATAAAGGCCCTGAAGGTTTATCAGAGTATAAAGGGAATATTACAGGAATAGTAAATGATGATAGTGCTTCAACTCAGACTTTAACAATTAAACCTGCAATTGTAGGGGTTGCGATTGCTGAAGATGACCAAGTAACTATTGATGATGTTAAACAACTTACCGCAATTACTTCTAATTCTGCAGCTACTATGGAAAGCGCTGTTTGGAAAGCAGGATCATTTACTAGTACTGTATGGTTGAATTCAACTACTATACGGGTAGAAGAAGTAGGCCCACAAAATTTCGAAATGGCCAGTTACGCACTAAGAAAGGGCACTAGATATCAAAGTGAATATAGTGAGAATGAAAGCGCTCCTTCTGCTTCTTTTATTTTTGCAGATAATACTGAATTAAAGTGGCATGCAGAAGGTGGGCATGCTAATGCTATTGCAGGTACTCATTATGTAAATTCTACTGGAAAAGCTTTCGGACAAAATGTTGCGGCGGAAATAGATAGAATTAAACTGAATATAGAATTTCCTGGAGGTCTTAGGCATGTTACAGATATGGGAAACGACATAAATGCTTATGTAGAATTCCAAATAGTTTTTGAGCATCAACAATCAGGTGATTCAGAATGGCAAAGAGAATTAATTTTTGGTAAAGATTATGGACAAGATGGGCAAGAGTTGTTTGGTAATAATGCTCGTCCTTGGACTATTGGTAAAAAATTATTTGCTAGAGATGAAGTATATGGGCCTGGAGCTAGTAATAATCCTAGCACACAGAGAACCGGTTTAAATGGAGGGCTAGTAGCAAGACAAAATATCTCTTCTTCTTTTATATCCCAGTTTAATTTAAATGTGAAAAAGTTTCAACCATTCGATAATTGGAGAATAGGTATAAAAAGAATGAGCCCTGACTCTGGTTCTGATTATACTGCAAGTAATAATCAATTTAGTGGAATGGCAAGATTAAAAACGGTAGAGTGTCAAATACTAGATACTTTATCCTATCCTACTTCAGCTTACTCTGTAATTACTTTCTCCGCAGAAGATTTTCAATCGCCACCTAAACGAGGCTATCATATTAGGGGTAAAAAGGTCAAAGTACCCACAAATTATTTCACTAGGGAAGAATTAAATACTACTGCATCGGGTTATAATAGAGATGTATCTGATGGTACTTCAGAATCAAATTATCAAACATGGGATGGAAGTTTCAGGGGAAACCACGCTTTAGCGAAAAGTCATGTTAACTATAGTAAAGTATATACTAATAATCCTGCTTGGATATTTTATGATATATTAACAGATAAAGATTTCGGACTAGGAGAATTTATAGAAGAAACTGATATAGATAAATATGGCTTATATCAAATAGCTAGATATTGTGATGAGCTTGTACCTGATGGGGAGGGAGGTCAAGAGCCTAGATTTTCCTGTAATGTTTATTTAGCTTCTAGACAAGAAGCTTATAAAGTACTTAAAGATTTAGCTTCGATATTTAGAAGTATGTTAGCATGGATTGATGGACAAATTACATTAATTCAAGATTCTCCTAAAGAAGCTATTTATACGTTTACTCAAGGTAATGTTGTAGATGGAATGTTCGAATATACTTATACAGGGCAAAGAGCTAGAATTAATCAAGTAAACGTTACTTGGAACAATCCTAAAGAAATGTATAAAAAAACAGTAGTTAGTATAGAAGATACTGCTAATGTTATAAAACAAGGAAAAACTGTACAAAAAGATTTAGTAGCTTTTGGTTGTACTTCCGGAGGACAAGCAGAACGCTTAGGATTGTGGCATCTTGCTACAGATACTCAAGAAACAGAAGTTGTATCATTTTCAACAGGTATTAATGCATCTTTTATTCGTCCAGGAGATATAGTTAATGTACAAGATCATAATGCATTCTCTATAGAACAAAGTGGGCGACTTTCAAGTACAGGAACTCAATCTACTACTAGCATAATATTAGATAGGAGCGTAGACTTATCTACGATTACGGGTACTGCTGTATTATATTTAATATATTCTAATCCCGGTATTTATTTAGCTCAAGAAGCTGCTACCATTAATGATATAGACTATACTAGAGGTGCTCTACTATTAGAAGATGATGATGGAAATGCTATATCTACACAAACTGATGCAGTTAATTTGGTAGATGAAGATAATAATGCAGTAATAACTCAATTTTCCGAGCATACAAGAGTAGAAGTTAAAGATATAAGTACAACAGGAACGGCCTCAACAATAGCTGTAACTGGTGCTTTTTCGGCAGCTCCTTCAGCCGATGTAGTTTGGGCTATTGGTGCAAAAGATACTACAGATAATAATGATGTTAATCAATTTAGAATTATGTCTATTGAAGAAGAAGATACTGGCTATCAGTTAACTGCTTCTAAATATATTATAGATAAATTTGATGAAATTGAATACGATAAACCTTTATTTACTACTAAATATATACCTACTTCTACTCGTGGAGGAGATATTCCTGACCCTACGAACATAAATATAGAATTAGTACCTTATTCTACACCAGATACAGCTGGTAATATTACTACAGCACATAAATTAGTTGTAACTTGGACACCTCCAGTTGAAAATTTTATTGATGATGCAGGTATAACTACAGAAATACCTTATAGATTCGTAAAAAATTATGTAATAAAGATAAAGCCTGGTTTGAGTAGTATGATTCGCGGTCAAGCAACAAACACTTTGTCAGCAGAGCCTAGCTATGAGTTTACAGGTGCAGATGCAGGTACATATAAAGTAACAGTACAAACAGTAAATGATTTAGGGTCAACCTCTCCGGGAGCCGAAGTTACACGTAAAGTATATTCTAATCCTCCAACTACTAATAGGGTAGAGAAGATAGCCAGAGGCGGTCAATTGTCTGCTTTTATGACTATTAGCGGTAGTGTAGTTTCATTTAATAAAGATCCATTTGATTTTCACTCTCCTTCAAGTGTAGATTATACTTTATCCGGTACCCAAGAACAAAATTTTAATGGCTTAAGTAGTGGGCAAACGGGTTATTTATATTTTGATGCTTCTGCTACACCTCATTGGAAAAATGTACTAATACATACAGATGCTACTGTAGAAGATACTGGTGGCGGAGATATGGATGTTACCTACTTTAAAGAGGCAGGTGCAGCTACCAATGGTCTAGTAACTGTAAGTGGTTCTAGTCCCACGGTAGCCATAACTATTGGAAGTACAGTATTGACTGGGACAAATACTACATTTACTACAGATTTCAATACTGGTGATATGATAAAAGTGTCCTCTAGTAGTGCTGTAGCTACAGAGATAGCTACTTCAGAATATAGAGAAGTTGTAGAAGTAGTTAGTAATACTAAACTTTATGTAAAAAGTGCTTTTACTAGAACTGCTTCTACTTGGTATGCTTATAAACAAACATTTCAACCAGATGCCGAATCAGATGTAGTTTTAGGTAAAGTAGTTCGTTCAGGAAGCGGTTATTTACTTTATCCTTATACAACAGCCACAGAAATAGCTCCTAATACTATAACAACTACTGAAATAGCAGACGATGCGGTTACAACAGCTACCATAGCAGACGATGCGGTTACAACAGCTACCATAGCAGACGATGCTATAACATCTGCTCAAATAGCAAGTGGTGCGGTTATAGCAGATTCAATAGCTGCAAATACTATAACAGCTACAGAAATAGCAGCAGACACTATAACAGCTACTCAAATAGCTGCAGATGCTATAACAGCCACAGAAATAGCTGCAAATACTATAACAGCTACTCAAATAGCTGCAGATGCTGTAACAGCCACAGAAATTGATGTAACTAATCTGGCTGCTATAAATGCTAATTTAGGGGCTATTACAGCGGGTACTATGAGAAGTAATGTTACTAATTATATTCCCGATGCTAACGCTGCTCCCTCTGGTACTGAGAATGGTGCGTTTATTGATCTAACTGCTGGAAAGTTTGTATTTGGAGATGCGAGTGAGCATATACTATGGGATGGTTCTACTTTAACTATATCAGGTGTAACTATTACAGGTGCGACTATAACAGGCGGTTCCACTGATACAGGCGTACAAAGTAATTGGAACGAATCTAGCTCCTCATCTAGTGCTTTTATTCTTAATAAACCTACTATACCTTCTGGCGATCAAATTATAAATTGGAAATCTGCAAATGTTGGTACTATTCATTTAACAAATCTTCCTGCAACGGCTTTAACTTCAGTTCAAACTGCGTCTAGTCAATCGGCAATGTTAGCATTAACAACTCAAGAAGGTGATGTTGTAGTTAGATCCGATGAGTCAAAGACTTATATGCATAATAGTGGATCCGCTGGAACAATGGCTGATTTTTCAGTACTCTCTACACCTACGAGTTCAGTGCAAAGTGTTGATGGGGCTACAGGAGTAGTTACTCTTAATCATGATAGTTTAACTGGTTTTGTAACTGCTGAACATGTAGACTGGGCCGCTGCTAATGCAGGCACTATTAATGCAACTAATTATGTTTCTCCTTATTATACATCTGCTATATCTAATGCTTCAGCCAGTGTTACAGGATTATTAACCAGTACTGATTGGAGTACCTTTGATGGTAAAGCAGCTTCAGACCATACTCACAGCAGTGGTGGTTCAAACAATTACTTAGATGGTATAACTAGAGATGGTAATGTATTAACATTTGAAGTTAATGGTGGAACGGATGTAGACTATACATTCGGTTCAGCTGCATTCACAGCCTTAGGAGACTATGCAACCTCAGGTCATAATCACAGTGGTGTATATGCAACCTCAGGTCATAATCACAGTGGTGTATATGCAACCTCAGGCCATAATCACAGTGGAACGTACTTACCAAATAAAACTATTGGTATTGCTAACGATAACCTTGTTGAGATTGATAGTGCATCTGTGGCAGATGATGAGTACGCTAGATTTACTGCTAATGGTCTTGAAAGTAGAAGTGTTACAGAGGTCTTAGGAGATATCTCTGCAGCAGCTGACGATCATACTCACAGTGGTGTATATGCAACCTCAGGTCATAACCACAGTGGTGTATATGCAACCTCAGGTCATAACCATAGTGGAACGTACTTACCAAATAAAACTATTGGTATTGCTAACGATAACCTTGTTGAGATTGATGATGCTGATGCAGCAGATAATGATTTTGCGAAATTTACTGCGAATGGTCTTGAAGGTAGGTCTTATAGTGAAGTTAAAACAGATTTAAGTTTAAACAATGTTGAGAATACAGCAGTTTCAACTTGGGCAGGTTCAGCTAATATAACAACACTTGGAACAATTTCAGCAGGATCAATACCAACTAGTGTTATTAATAATTTATCTGGAACAAACACTGGTGATAATGCTACAAACACTAACTATTCTGGATTAGTATCTAACGCTACTCATACAGGAGATGTAACTGGTAGTGTTGCATTAACTATTGCCACTGATGCCGTTGATATTGGAATGCTTTCAGCTACAGGGACCGCTGGAACTACTACTTATTTAAGAGGAGATAATACTTGGACAACACCTCCCGACACAACTACAAACTACTATTTAAGTGATATAACTAACTCTGGTAATACATATACTTGGGAAATGTCTGGAACAACAGACCGATCAATTGCATTTGGCTCAAATGCATTTAATTCTACATCAATACCTTCTGCTGCTAATAATGCTACTATTACACTTGCAGCAGGAAGCGGTTTAACAACTGGTGGCGATTTTACAACCAATCAAGGTAGTACTGAAACAATAACGTTTAATGTTGGTGCAGGGGCTCTTATTGATGTTCAAGCTGATCAAGTTGATGTTGATTTATCAGAACTTACTGATATGACAGCGGCAGTTGTTGGAACAGAAGACGAAATGGTATTACTTGATAATGGTGCACAAAGAAGAAAGCTTATTAGTGAAATTACACTAAGCGATTTTAATGATGATTTAGGTTATGATAATTATAGTTCATGGACTGCACATGCTCATGATGATGCAGGATATACTATTACTTCAGGGGATGTTTTAAAATTTGCTGAAGGTACTGCTTCGTCAGGTTATGATACTAATCCTCGTGCAATTAAAGTTGATTTTTCTGCTGATGATGTATTAACTTTTTCGCACAGGGATGTATCTCAAAATTTAACAAGTCCTGTGGGAACTCTGGATAATGCCGTTGTAGGAACTCACACTAGTGATGGTACAGGTTATGTTACTGGGGATAAATATGTAAAACTATTACATCGAATCGGCCATGATGATGGACATATTACAGGTGCGGGTATTACAACTTTAACTTTTGCAGGTCCAACAGAAGTTAGTACCCAGGGTGTTCTTGATATTACTGCTAATAGTATCAGTGCTACTCATATATACGGAGCTACAGGTACTTTTGATACGCTTGTTGCAGAAGTCGCAAATATAGGAACTTTAAATGCAGGTAATATTAATGCAGACTTTATAAACGCTGATAGAGTTATATCAAGAGATGTACGTATAGGGCCTGAAAGTATAGTAACTGCAGGAAGTTTTGTAAGCGGAAGAAAGTATACTATTGTAACTGTGGGTAATACTAATTTTACGTCAATTGGAGCAGCTTCAAATACTGTAGGAGTCATCTTTACTTCAAGCGGAGTAGGCTCTGGTACAGGTACAGCAAGAGACTACAGTGTAGTTGCGGAGATTAATGGTGCTGCACTTACAGGAACGGGAGCTCACTTAAATGCAGCTGGTGATTTTTATGTTGGAAATGCAGCCAGTGGTGCTTATATGTTCTTTGATCAATCTGAAGGTACTATGACTATTCGTGGTAGTCTTGATGCAAATGACCTCAATGGTATTGAGTTTACAACTGGTAGCAGTGGTTCTTTAAGTATTGATGGTTCCGGATCTCCGGGGATGTTATCTATTGTTGTTGGAAACGGAGCCGCAGGCAGAGGTTATGGAAACGTTTCTGTAGGATTTTCTGCGGGTTCGGGTATTCTTGATACTGCTAATTTATGCCGAGAAAATACTTGTATTGGATTATATGCAGGTAGATCTATAACAACTGGGATGCAAAATGTTTTTGTAGGAGCTTATGCAGGCTCTACGTCAACAGGAGGTACTGCAAGATATAAAACAGGCGAGGGGAATATTGGTATTGGTTCAGTTAATGTCAACGTTAATGGAGTTTTAAATAGTTTAACTACGGGTAATGACAACATTGCAATCGGAACAGAAGCGGGACATACTATTTCTACTGGTAGCAATAATATTGCGATTGGTAATGGAGCACAAGTTGCAAGTGCTACTGGAAGTAGTCAGCTAACACTCGGAGGTTGGATAACTGGAGATAGTTCATGGAATATAACGGTTACAGGTACAATTACAGGAAATCTTACTGGTAATGTAACGGGTAATACTTCAGGAAGCTCTGGTTCGTGTACAGGAAATGCTGCGACTGCAACAACATTAGCTACAGCAAGAACTATTGGTGGAGTATCTTTTAATGGGTCCGCTAATATCAACTTACCTGGGGTTAATACTGCTGGTACTCAAACTTCTACAGGATTAACAGGTTCTCCAAATATTACAGTTGGAACCATAGCATCAGGAACTATTTCAGTCACAGGATCTATAACTGCATCGGCTAACATAACAGCCTACTCAGATGAAAGACTCAAGTCAGACATAAAAACTCTGGACGGTAAAAAAGTTTTAGAGATGCGAGGCGTAGAATATACAAAAGACGGAGAGAAGGGTTCTGGCGTAATAGCACAAGAATTGGAAAAAATTGCACCTGAATTAGTACAAGATGGGGAGTATAAATCAGTTGCATATGGAAATATAACAGGCTATTTAATTGAAGCTATTAAAACACAACAACAAGAAATCAATGAGTTGAAAAACTTAGTAAAACAACTTTTAGAGAAATAATATGGCTTTACAAAGTTCAGGCGCAATAAGTTTTGCAAACCTTCAAACAGAGTTTGGAGGCTCGCATCCTATTACAATGGGAGAGTACAGTAGTTATTCTGGAATAGGTGCTACCTCTGAAGTAAGTTTGAGTGATTTTTATGGGCTTTCTGCTTCTGTAGATACTCAAATAGTAACAGTGGGGACTAAAACTGTATTTAATACTGCTTATATTGGTTTTGCAGAGCTTAGTGTTTACTATAGTTGGGGTAGTATTGATGATGGTGATTGTGCTTTTAAAGTAGTAAATAATGTGGAAGCAACTATCCAAGGGATATATAAAGTAGATGACGATAATAATGATTGGCATGATTTATATTTTGTTCTTATTGGCCAACATGCTAATTCAGGTTTTGTAACAATGACAATAAATAGTAATAATTACACTCGTCTTTCTGCTACCTGGGCGCAAACGGCTTCAACAACTTATTGGAAATGGAGCGTAGGATCTACTAACCCTTTCGGAACAACTAATGAAGAGGATAAAACGGTAACTTGGACATGATTACTTATACTATTCGTGAAGACACTGGAGTTGATTTAGCCTGTTTTGAGCATAATGATATTATATATGAAATACCCGTAACGAATAA
>Ga0315334_10001917_pt1 | contig 12968 bp, 13 predicted proteins | sample M150034915metaG_FD_205555 | JGI IMG/M metagenome (GOLD analysis project Ga0315334, IMG submission 205555) | Ammonia-oxidizing marine archaeal communities from Monterey Bay, California, United States - M1 500m 34915 | ecosystem: Environmental > Aquatic > Marine > Intertidal zone | place: USA... | reverse complement strand
GAGTGGGCGGCTATTTCGGCCGGGGCAGTTGTCGCCACGCGATTCGGAATCATGTCGATGACACTGAGTCCCCGGCTCCCTCACGTGCGCTGGCGACGGGTGGCGGCCGCTCTCAACGCGTTCGATCCAAACGTGGCTGTAGCGATCCAGCAGGAGACTCCCAAAGATGTCGAGCGGGAGTTCTGGCGGACCACCGCGGCGATGATGACGGGCTGGTTTCTCGGAATCTTGGTTGGCACGTTCATCGGCAACGTGGTCGGCGATATCGATCGGCTCGGTCTTGATGCGGTCTTCCCGGCGGCACTCCTTGCCATCATCGGCAACCTCATTCGTTCAGGGGACGGTCGGATCGCCGCTGTTGCTGGGGGTTTGATCTGTATCGTGCTGCTGCCTGTCGCTCCGGCTGGGATACCGATCATCCTCAGCGTCCTTGGGGTTGCTGTGGCAATTATTCTCCGCCGACCCGAGGCGGCGAGATGAGCACGCTCTCGATCATCGCACTCGTCGTCGCCGTGTGGGGTCAGCGCCTTCTGGGCGCATTTGTGGTTGGGCCGGTCCTTGGCCGCAGACCCGTCGTGGCTCAGGCCATGGGTCTGCTGCCGGCAGCCGTGGTTATGGCGGTAATCATCCAACTCACGGTTGCCGAGGGGAAGTCGCTTGTTGTCGACGAGCGACTCGCGGGGATGGCTGTCGCCGGCATTCTCGTGTGGCGACGGGCGCCGTTCCTCGCTGTCGTACTCGCCGCAGCGGCTGTCACGGCGCTGCTGCGTGTGTGTTAGTCGCCGGTGTTCTTCAGCTGCACGTAGACCATGCGAAGCTGGTCGAGTCCCTCACGTAGCGTTGGCTCAGCATCGCCGAGACGACCGGCGAGCGATTCGACGATCGCGGTGAGGCCATCAATGGCGACGGTGGCTTCGCTGAAGTTCGGCGTCTGTTGCGAGAGGTGCAGGGCGGCGAGTTCATAGAGCCCCATGGCATGGTTGGCAACAACCGTCGATGCCGGTGTCGACGTCAGCCGTTCGCGAGCCTCGCCCATCTCCACCACCATTTCTTCAGCCTGTGCGAGCTGCTCCGGCGTCAGGTCATCGAGTCGGACGCCTTCGGGGAGGGCCGCAGCGATGGCGTCCTCCATGTCGGGGGTCAGCCCGGTTTCAGCCGCAATCGGCTCGTCGCCGGATGTAGGGTCGGGGGAGGATGCGGGCTCACGAGTGACCTCGTGTTCGCCGCCAGGTGTCCAGAGAGAACTCATGCTGATACCATACCGAGCACAATTCATAGGGAAGTGGGGCCTGGCTTGCCAGATCCCCACCCGGCCATCGTTTCAGATGCGCCGGGTCGGCCTACACGGCAACACACGGTGCTCGCACCCGTGTTTCGCGGACGTCGACAGACCGGCGTCCGTTTTGCATTTTTCACCAGAATTTTGCAGGCAGGCGTTTTCACCACACGACGGAGGTTTCGTGCTCACGAGGAGTTTAGGGCGATAGCACCGCCAACTAACGAGCCAAGGATCAATGACCGGATCCGTGCCCGAGAGGTCCGACTTGTCGGCCAGGACGGCGAACAGATCGGCATCAAGCCTCTTTCCGAAGCGCTTAACATCGCTCGGGCAACTGGCCTCGACCTGGTCGAGGTTGCCGATCAGGCCAGACCACCTGTTTGTCGGATCATGGATTACGGCAAATTCAAGTATGAGGCCGACCAGCGGGCCAAGGAATCCCGCAAGAAGGCATCGAATCTGACGGTTAAGGAGATGAAGTACCGCCCGAAGATCGGGATCGGCGATTTCGACACCAAGACCCGAAAGGTCGAATCGTTCTTAGGTGAAGGCCACAAAGTCAAAGTCACCATCATGTTCCGAGGCCGCGAGATGCAGCACCCGGAACTGGGTCGTAAAATCCTCGACAAAGTTGCTGTAGCGATTAGTCATGTCGGCAAGGTGGAATTCCACCCCCGCCAAGACGGTCGCAACATGGTCATGGTGCTCGCTCCTGACAAGCAGGCGCAGGCCCGTCACCAAAAGGAACAGAAAAAGGCTGCTGCAGAGGCGGCCGAAAACGAGGCAACCGCGCTGAACAGCGCCGAAGAAGCTGAGAAAAACAGCTCCGAAGAAGAAGAGTAGACACCAATGCCAAAGATGAAGACGCACCGCGGTGCGGCCAAGCGCTTCAAGCGCACCGGTACCGGCAAACTCCGGCGCCGTCAGGCAAACAAAAACCACATCCTCGAGAAGAAGGCTCCGAAGCGGAAGCGTCAACTCCGCTCGGGAGCGCCGGTGGCCAAGGCCGACGAGCGCAATCTTCGCGACCTCGGCGTTTGAGCCGACCGACAACTACGTAAGTACGAGAGAAGGAGAACGAGATGGCACGCGTCAAGCGCTCTGTGCACTCGAAGAAGCGTCGTCGGGTAGTACTCGAACGGGCGAAGGGCCACTACGGCAATAGGTCTCGGTCGTTCAAGTCGGCCAATGAGTCCGTCATGCATGCGGGGAACTACGCGTTCCGTGACCGTCGTGCTCGTAAGGGCGACTTCCGCAAGCTTTGGATTCAGCGCATCAATGCAGCATGTCGTGAGAACGGCACCAGCTACAGCCGGTTTATCGCCGGCCTGAAAGCTGCTGGCATTGAAGTCGACCGTAAGAACCTCGCTGAGGTTGCGATCGAAGATCCCGCAGCATTCGCCGCCCTTGTTGAGGTCGCTAAGAGTGCTGTGTCGGAGTCGGCTGCTTCCTGAGCGGCATACTCCCGGTTTCATGACTCCAGTCTTGGGGCCAAAACATCCGAGAATCGCTGAACTGCGTCGCCTCTTTGGGCGGCGCAGTTCGCGTTCTCCGGAAATCATTCTTGAAGGACCGCGAACGGTTGGCGAAGCTCTCGATGCCGGCTACATGCCGACGACCGTTCTCGTCCCTGAATCCAAGGTCGATCACGGCGAGATCCGCTCAGTGCAGTCCCGGCTTGGTGACAACGTCGAGTATTTGGTGCTGCGCGACCACCTCTTCGACAAGTTCGCACCCTCAGTCACACCACAACCGATGCTCGCCATCGTGCTTCGGCCCCAGGCCGAGTTGCCGGTCGAGGCCAGCGGGGACGATGTCTTCCTCGTCCTTATCGATGTGTCTGATCCCGGCAATGTCGGCACCCTGATCAGGGCTGCCGATGCTGTTGCTGCCAGAGCCGTGATCGTCGCCGGCGGCGCTGACCCGTGGGGAACGAAGGCCGTACGCTCGTCGGCTGGTTCAGTCCTGCGTGTGCCGGTCATCTCCGGCATCGACGCCTCAGACGCACTCGATGCCTTGCAGGCCATCGGCGTTCGAGTTGTTGGTACCAACGTTCACTCTGGCGAGCCTCACGATGGGGGAGTGCTGGCCCGGCCGTGTGCCATTGTCGTTGGCTCAGAGCCACATGGTCTTGACACCGAAACCGGTGTCGACGAGTGGTGCCGTATTGATATGCCCGGCCGTACCGAATCCCTCAACGTCGCCATGGCCGGCACCCTCCTCCTTTATGAAGCCGTCCGCTAAGTAATACGGGGCAGAGGCCAGGGCGTTTTAGGGCGCGAGGAGCTCGTGATCGTCTGGGTGCTGACGGATGAAATCGGCTGCGAACGCGCAGAGAGGCCGGATCGTTCGCTCGTTGGCCCGGATGTCGTCGAGCATCCCACGCATGAGGCGGTCGGCCATTCCCTTGCCGCGCATCGCCGTGTCTGTCTCGACGTGAGGGACAGTCAGGGTCGACCCGTCAAGCAAATAGTCGGCCACCGAGACGATGCGGTTGTCGATCATCAGCTCGTAGCGCCGGCGGTCGGAATTGTCGCGCACATGAAAGTCAACGGGGGCGGTGTCCGGCACTCAGCGAGTGTGCCACAGAAAGGCCGCGCCTCCCGGCTCACCAGCGCGTACCCTGTTGCCTCAATGATCGATGAACTCGAAGCAGGGGCGGCAGAAGCCGAAAAGCGGTTGGAAGCCGCCGTGAATCTGGACGAGGTTCGCGCTATCGACGCCGAAATTCTCGGTAAGAAGTCGGCGCTCACCGCGGCCAAGAAGCAGCTTGGCGGGCTTGAGCCCGACGAGCGCAGAGCCGCGGGCATGGCCATCAACGAGCTACGCGCCCGCCTCGAAGCGGCCGTGGCCGAAGCTGATACTCGGCTCGCCGCCGGGGCCCGCGCTGCACAGTACGATGCCGAACGCCTTGACCTCTCCGAGCGACTGTCGAAAATTCAGCGAGGTTCGCTCCACCTCACCACCCAGGCCCGTGATCGCCTCGAAGATGTCTTCGTCGGTATGGGGTTCACCATCGCTGAGGGTCCGGAGGTCGAGACGGCTTGGTACAACTTCGAAGCGCTCAACATCCCCGAATGGCACCCGGCCCGAGGCAGCTTCGACACGATCTTCGTCGACCTTGGTGAACCCGAGGAAGTCATGCTTCGCTCGCACACATCGCCCGTGCAGATCCGCACCATGGAAAACACTGAGCCACCGATTTACATCGTGGCCCCGGGCCGTACGTTCCGCACTGATACTGCCGATGCCACCCACCTGCCGGCCTTCAACCAGATTGAGGGTCTCGTCATCGACCGGGGGATCACCCTGGGCGACCTGGCAGGCACGATCGACGAATTCGTTCGGTCGTTCTTCGGCGGCGAGGTTAAGACCCGCCTCCGACCCTCCTACTTCCCCTTCACCGAGCCCTCAGCAGAGTTCGACATCTCCCGCCCCGATGGCTCCTGGCTTGAGCTTGGTGGATGCGGAATGGTCCACCCCAACGTTCTTCGCAACTGCGGAATCGATCCGGAGGTATGGCAGGGCTTCGCCTTCGGCTTCGGTATCGACCGTCTCGCCGCCATGCGGTACCAACTTGATGACATCCGCGAGCTCGTCAATAGCGACGTGCGTTTCCTGAGGCAGTTCTGATGAAGGTCACACGTTCTTGGCTTCGTGAATTTGCGCCGGGCATTGACGGCGATCCCGTCGAGCTCGGCGAAATCCTGTCGTCGCTCGGACTTGCCGTCGAAGAGATGGAGGTTGTCGGCGAAGTCGTCGACGGGGTTGTTCTGGCGAAGGTTCTTGAGCTTCGTCCGCATCCTGATGCCGACAAGATTCAGCTGGTCGACGTGGACCGCGGTGATGGTCAGTCGTTACAGGTTTGCTGTGGCGCGTTCAACATGCAGGTTGGTGACCTCATCCCGTTCGCCACGATCGGCACTGTCATGCCCAACGGCATGGAGATCGCTCAGCGCGAGCTGCGCGGCCAGACCTCCAACGGTATGTGCTGCTCCGGGGCAGAGATCGGCATGGGAGACGACCACGACGGCATCCTCATACTCAACGAGCGCGTGGCCGACGACGCCGAGCTCGGTATGTCCATCGGCCGGGCCCTTGGCATCGAAGCTGACATCTTGTGGGACCTCGAAGTCAACGCCAACCGTCCTGACGCCATGTCGGTGGCGGGTGTGGCCCGTGATCTCGCGGCCGCGCTTGGCGTACCGTTCTCGTACCCGGACTTTTCGATCACGACGACCGGCGAACAGGTCGACGATCTGATCAAGGTCACGATTGAGGACCCGACCCTCTGTGGCCGCTTTGTTGCCACCGTTCTCCGCGATGTCACGGTTGGCGTTTCGCCAGCCTGGATGCAGAACCGACTCACCCAGCTTGGGATGCGTCCGATCAACTCTGTCGTGGACATCTCCAACTATGTGATGCTCGAGCTCGGCCAGCCGAACCACACCTTTGATCTGGCCGCGATTCCCAATGGAGCCCTGCGAGTGCGACGCGCTCGCGATGGCGAGACCCTCGTGACCCTCGATGACGTCGAGCGCTCCCTGGTGCCCAACGATGGCGTCATCACCAACGAAGCCGACGAGATCATTTCGCTGGCAGGTGTCATGGGCGGCTCCACCACGGAGATCTCCGACTCGACCACCGACGTGCTGCTCGAGATGGCTTGGTGGAATCCACCCTCCATCTCTCGCACAGTCAAACGGTTGAACTTGCCGTCCGAGGCCTCCACCCGTTTCCGGCGCGGCGCCGACTGGGGCGACAACATCGATCGGGCCATGCGCCGTTTCATCCAACTGGCTGCGGAGTCCGGGGTGACTGCTGTAGAGGGTTTCCTCGACGTGCACGGTGAAACACCCGACCGCACACCGCTGCCCGTTCGCACCGCAAAGGTCAACGGACTGCTCGGCACGGGGATGAGCGCGACCGATATGGCTGGGCATCTGACATCGATCGGCTTCGGTGTCGATATCGATGGTGACGATCTCTCGGTCACGATCCCGACATGGCGATGGGACACGGTCACCGAGACCGATGTGGCTGAAGAAGTCGGCCGCATGTTCGGCTACGCCAATATCGAGCGCACTGTCCCCAAGGGCGAGATCGCCGGCGGTCTTACCCAGTATCAAAAGGACCGCCGCCTCGTTCGCGACGTACTCGTCGGAGTTGGGTGCGATGAGACCTTGCCGATGCCGTTCCTTGCCCCTGGCGATTTGTTCAAGGCCGGCCTCCCCGAGGATGGAATCACTCTCACCAACCCACTGCATGCCGAAGAGTCGGTTCTGCGGACGTCCCTGCTTCCGGGTCAGTTGAAAGCGATCGCCTACAACCAGTCTCATCGCACGCCCGATGTTCGGTTCTTCGAGATCGACCATGTCTTCCTACCTGCACCTGAGGGCCAACTGTTGCCTGACGAGCGCGAATACCTGGCCGTTGCGCTCACAGGAGCTGAAGCGCCGGCTGCGGTTGAGGTTCTTGACGTGCTGGATCGAGCGCTCGCACTCCCCAACGTCCAACTCAAGCCGGCGTCGCCCGCCGGCCTGCACCCGACTCGGTCAGCCGAAATCATGATCGCGGGCCGGACCCGAGGCCATATCGGCGAGGTCGACCCGGCCGTGCTCGAGGCGTACGGCGTCGAGGGTCGCGTGGCCTGGCTCGAACTGGACCTAGGCACCGTGCTTGACGGCCCGCACGGCACTCGCAGGTACACGCCGGTGAGCAAATTTCCGTCGTCTGACATCGACCTAGCGTTCGTGGCCGACGACTCGGTTGCCGCCTCGGCGATTGAGGGGTCGCTGCGAAAGGGCGGTGGTGCCTTGCTGGTCGATCTTGAACTGTTCGATGTCTATCGGGGCCCCGGTGTCGACGAGGGGTCGCGTTCGCTTACCTACCGTCTCCGGTTCCAGTCGATCGACCGCACCCTGACCGACGCCGACGTCGCCACCGTCCGCGAGTCATGTCTCAACCAGGTCGCCAAGAAAACCGGCGCCCTTCTTCGGGAGTAACGGGCCGGGGCAACTACGGTCGCGGGATGCGTATCTGGCAGTCATATGAGCTCGGGGATCCGATCGACGTCTTGCGACTGGAAGAGGCTCCTGATCCGGAACCAGGGCCAGGCGAGGTTCTGATCGAGACACAGGCAGTTGGCCTCACCTTCCCGGATGTCTTGCAGTGCCGCGGGATGTATCAGGTGCCGACGCATCATCCCTACAGCCCAGGCGGCGAAACCTCGGGAATAGTGGCTGCGCTCGGCGAAGGTGTCGATGCCCTTGAGGTCGGGACAGCCGTCACGTTTCTCGGGGGTGGTCTGGCCGAGAAACACGCGGTTTCAGCAAGAAGTTGCCACGCCTATCCCACCGATGCGCTCAGCCCCGCCGAAGCGGCCGCCATCCCCGTCAACTACGGCACGACCCATTTCGCGCTTCACAATCGTGCCCAGCTTCAGGCTGGCGAGACAGTGCTGATCACGGGTGCGGCCGGCGGTACCGGCACAGCCTGCATCCAGTTGGCTCTTGCTGCTGGAGCGATCCCGGTCGCCATCGTTGGTGGTGAGGAGAAGGCGGCCCTCGTGCGAAGTCTCGGCTGCGAGTTGGTCGTGGACCACCGTGAGACGCCAGCGTGGGTCGACACCGTGCGCGAAATGTCCGGGGGAGGGGTGGACGTTGCCTACGACGCGGTTGGCGGTGAGGCATTCCACCAGGTTCGTCGATGCATGGCGTGGGACGGCCGCCTGCTCATCATCGGATTCGTCGGTGGAATAGCGGACGCCCCGACCAACCATGCGCTGCTCAAGAACTATTCGATTGTGGGGGTTCACTGGGGGGCCTCGTTGCAGCGGGACCCTGAGAGCGTCAAGCGTCAGTTGGCTGATGTCTTCGATCTGGCTAGGGAAGGAAAGGTCAAGCCGGCGCTGTATCCGCCGGTCTCATTCGATCAAGCCGCCCGCACTCTCCAAGACATCGCTGAGCGCAAGGTTTCCGGTAAGGCTGTGGTTGATCTAACGCTCTGAGAGGTTGCGAACTTGGGTTAGTCGTGCTTGCTAGAGCGCTAGACGCTCTAACTGAATACTGGTAGCGTCAAGTTCGTTGGGCCGCGCGGCGGTCCACGACGAAGGGAGCGCTATGTCTGATCTACGCGCTGATGCCCAGGCTCATGTCGTTCCTCACTTCACCAAGGGTGCAGCGTGGAACTCAGACGACATGATGGTCATGGATCGCGGTGAGGGCTGTTACGTCTGGGACACCGACGGCAATAAGTACCTCGATGGTCTTGCCGGCCTGTTCTGCACCAATCTCGGCCATGGTCGAGCCGATTTGGCTGCAGTCGCCGCCAAGCAGATGGAGAAGCTGGCCTTCTACCCCAACTGGGGCACGACCCATGAGCCCGTCACGCGGGCCGCCACCATGATCGCCGAGGTTGCGCCAGGCGACCTGAGCGACACGTTCTTTGTCAGCTCCGGATCTGAGGCGGTGGAGTCGGCGCTCAAGTTCGCCCGAAACTTCCATGTCGCCAATGGCGAGGACAGCCGTTACAAAGTGATCTCTCGCGATTGGTCGTACCACGGCACCACGCTGGCTGCCCTCACGGTCACCGGCGTGCCAAAGTTCCGCAAAACGTTCTTGCCGATGCTGTGGGACGGTGTGCGAAACGTCCCGAACACCTATGGCGACACGGCAGATACCCTTACCTCGGCGGCTGCCGTCGAAGAAATGATCCTTGCAGAAGGCCCTGAGACTGTGGCCCTCGTAATCGCTGAGCCGGTTCAGAATGGTCGCGGTTGTGTGGTGCCGCCCGAAGGCTACTGGCGAGAGCTCCGTCGCATCTGTGACAAGTACGGAGTCCTGCTTTGTGCCGACGAGGTCATCTGCTCGTTCGGTCGTCTTGGCCATTTCTTCGGCAGCGAGCGCTTCGGTGTTGTTCCCGACATGATCACGTTCGCCAAGGGCGTCACCAGTGCTTACCTCCCGCTCGGGGGCGTGATCGTGCGTCGGCCGCTTCTCGAGACAATCTGGGACAGCGAGGTTGCGCTCTACAACCACGGCTCCACGTTCGGCGGTCATCCGGTCTCCACCGCTGTCGCTGTCGCCAACATGCAGGCGATGCACGACGAGGGGATCATGGAACACGTCCGTGCCAACGAGGGTTACTTCGCTGCAGGTATGGAGTCGCTCGTCGAGAGGTTCGACGTCCTTCGCGAGAAGCGTGGCACCGGCTATTTCTACGCTCTTGAATTGATGGGTAGCCGCGCCGAAGATCGCGACCTCAACGACGAAGAGGTAGCCGGCCTTCAGGGCGGCGGTCTCGCCCGCATGGTCCGCGACGCCGGCCTTCTCATCCGTCCCGATGACCGGGGAGCCACGATGCTGACCTACTCGCCGCCGCTCGTGGCCGACCGCGAAGTCATCGACGACATCATCAATCGATCCGAGCAGGTCCTCACCCGAGCCACAGCATGGCTCGCAGGAGACCGCTGAGCGCACGACTGCACAACACAATCTTGACCGGAGTCATATCGCCGGTGCTCACAAGACGGAGGGCCGTCTGGTCTCCGATCAAAAAACTTCTGGAGAGGGAGATGAGCGTTCTCGACGACTGGTACGAGCGGGCCGCGGCATCGCCTCGCCGAATCCTGCTTGCTGATGACGATCCGCGCGCCCATGAGGCTGCCGACCGACTCAACGCCGACGGTCTCGCTGATGCGATCGTGATCGGCAGCGACCTCGGCTCGCTCGCCGAAGCCCAACATCCAGCGGCGGACGAACTGATCGCCGAACTCGCCGCCGTCGCTGACGGCCCGTGGGCCGGCCGGCCCCTCGATGTCGACGATCCGCTCACCGTCGCCACAGCGCTCGTCAAGACTGGCTGGGCTGCGGGGGCTGTCGCGGGAGCGACTCGGCCCACTGGCGACGTGATTCGTGCCGGCCTTCGTGTCCTCGGCGTGGCTCCCGATGTCGCTGCCATCAGCAGCTGCTTTTTCTTTGTCCTGCCGACCGGGCAGCCGATTGTCTACGGCGATTGCGGCGTCCTGCCCGACCCGACGGCCGAGCAACTGGCGAGCATCGCAATCTCCAGCGCTGACACGTTTACCCAGCTCAGCGGGGTTGTTCCCCATGTGGCGATGCTCTCGTTCTCGACGAAGGGGAGCGCCACACACCCCAAGGTGGACAAGGTGCTCGAAGCTACCGCGCTCGCTCAATCCCAAGCCCCCGGCCTCGCTCTCGACGGCGAACTCCAGTTCGATACAGCGTGGGTTCCTGCGATCGCCGAGGCGAAAGCGCCCGAGTCGGCCGTCGCCGGCCGGGCCAACGTCTTTATCTTCCCGGACCTGGACTCCGGGAACATCGCGTACAAGATCACTGAACGTCTGGGCGGCGCCCAAGCGTTTGGGCCACTGCTTCAAGGTCTAGACGGTGTGTTGCACGACCTGTCTCGTGGTTGTAGCGCGGCCGATATCGTCAATGTCGCCGTGATCGCATCGCTCCAGGCGGCTGCGTCCTACCAGTAGGACAGAGCACCCTCGTACAGCGTGGTAAGGATCTCTCGATCGATGTCGACCGGTGCGTTGTCGAGGAGGCGACGTTGGGGGAGCGACCCTTCAACGAGGCCGGGAATGTCGGCCGCGGAATAGCCGACTCCCTGGAGTCCGTTGGGCATACCGGTGAGCTGCATGAGCTCCACGATTCGCTGAGCAAGCACCGGTCCTGCCTCGTCGGGGCCGATGTCAGCTACGTCCGCCCCAAGCCACCGTGCGCCATCGAGGTGGCGGTCGGGGTTGCCGGGCGATGTGAGGCGAAACACCGATGGTGAGTTGACGATCACCGACATCCCGTGAGGAACAATTGGCTCATCTTGGGGGTAACCGGCGGGGCAGAAATCGTGCACCAGACCAGCGACCGAATAGGACATGCCGTGCGGGACATGACAGCCCGCGTTTCCGAATGCGATTCCTGCGAGTGTCGCGGCCCACATCAGCTGGTGGCGAGCTTCGACGTCGTTGGGGTCGGTGACGCCTCGTTCCAGGAAGAGGCCGATCAGGCGCAGCGATTCGGCACAACCCATGTCGCTCCACGGGTTGGCGCCCTGGCTTGACGGTCGAAGGGAAGGAGCGGCAGGCGCAGGACGCTGCGTGTATGGCCGCGCCGTGTAGGACTCGAGCGCGTGACTCAGGACGTCGAACGCGCTGGAGGCCACGACGTTGGCGGGAAGCGTGGCGGTGCACGTTGGGTCGATGAGGGCCCGCATGGGCCGGAGCAGCTTGGATGCGATGCCGGTCTTGGCCTTCATCTCGAGTAGGTCGAACACCGCGATACCGGTGCACTCGCTACCGGTGCCGCTTGTCGTCGGGCATGCGATGTGCGGCCGGAGTGGCCCCGGGACAGCAATGCCGCCGCCGATTGGTGCGTTCACGTATGTCAGGAATTCGGCCGGATGTGTCGAATAGAGGTTCGCCGCCTTCGCCGTGTCGATGACCGATCCGCCCCCGACAGAGATGAACCCGTCGACGTTCGCGTCGGCGGCAAAGCTCGCAGCCTCCTTGAACGAAACATCGGTCGGCTCGACCCGCACGCTGTCGTAGAGGGCGATGTCGACTCCTGCCGCGCGTAAGGAATCCAAGACGACGGACACGTGTTCCGTCTTGGCCAGAACATCGTCGGTGAAGACAGCGATCCGGTTGATGCGGAGGCTCCGGGCGACATCTCCGGCTTCTCGGAGGCACCCTGGCCCAAAGGTCACATTGGATGCGTCAACGCTGAACGCCTCGTCGCCAGCATCAAGCGCAATGTCGTAGTAGTTGCACAGCATGACCGTCCCCCTTCTGTTCGTGGTGCGGCGGCACTGGACGAGAGTAGATGTTTCTCACCTGAACGAGTGCGCCAGGTCGCGATAGCGACGCTGGCTGCACTGGCTCTCGCTGGTCTGGTTGGGCAGCTCTCGCCCTAGGCCGTCTCGAACGGCGGATATTCGTCAGTGAGCAGTGTCATGTAGGCCGAGAACCGAGTTGAGACGCGCATGGCGCTCTGCACAAAGTTGAGCAGTCCAGTCGGCCACTTCCCGGTGAGGAGCACGACGAAGAAGGCGAGGAACCAGAGGATCTCTGCGATCACCATGATGATGTAGAAGAAGATCATCGCCGGAATGGCCCAGATGATTCGAAGGAAAACTGTCACCCGGCTTCTGTCGGTCAAGGCTGGGTCAAAGTCGACCCGTACCGGTTGACCGCCTGGATCAGCAGCGCTGGTGGTGAAGTCGAACGGCGGGTATTCGGCGTGAAGGAAGCCCACGTAGGCCATGACCCGTACCTCATACCGGTTCGCCATGCAGAAGAAGTTGGCCAACCCCTGTGGGAGCTTGCCGGTAATCACGATGGCGAACCATGAGATCAGGCAGCAGATGGATGCCACGATATAGAGGATGTAGCCGACGATGAAGTGCGGAATGGCCAGGATCCATTGCACGAGTGGTCGCCATCTCGCCACCTTTTCCGGCGGGTCGAACGTGAATGTTGCAGGGTACGCCATTGAAACGAACCTCCTTGCTGATCGTCCTGCTGGCGACAGTAACAGGTCGGGCAGACCAGTTTCCAACAGTGACTCAGCTCTAACGAATGTGTAATGGCATCTAACTGCGAGCTACTCTCGAATCAATGGCAGGCCCTCTCGATTCTCAGCGTGTTATCGACGAAGCAGCA